>CAACWB010000186.1_pt1 | contig 43412 bp, 58 predicted proteins | sample 2275501 | NCBI WGS metagenome assembly CAACWB01 (sample SAMEA5312444, study PRJEB27640) | indoor metagenome | biome: indoor environment; feature: controlled; material: polymer antistatic dissipative epoxy resin | place: Italy | collected 2014-05-27 | reverse complement strand
ACCGGAAATACAGCCAGACGGCATGGGCGATGATATGCGGTGGGAAACGGTGGTTCTTGTAGCTGATGGTCGGCGTGCTCATCACGTCCGGTTATCCGTCAACCGTTAAGCCACGAACAACGTGACAACGCCCTTCAAAGCCTACTCGCCGACATCAGGACGTGGGACGGCGGCATCCGCGAATTCCTCATCGACACACAGTGCGATCCTGAAACAATCGACCGCATCATCGCCGATGAGATGAAACGCGGCCTATAGCTTCCATCTCTCGACACCCGAAAAATGCGTTCGTCGGACGCTCACGATTACTGATGGAGCTACGACCACACATTCATGGCAAAGCGATTGGATCAGCCGGTGCAGCGTATCCTGTTGCCCCGGCCTCGTAGCAGAAATGCACGCGGTCAAACTTTGCAGCTATCCGCTGGATGACGCGTCGCATACTTCCATCCGATGCATCAACTTCACGCGAGAAGCGGATCTTCCCCGCCCGGCCGGATTCAGCGATAGCAATCGCATTCTTCAGCTTGGCAACATCGATTCCAACGAACACCTCTCTATAATCTGTCACGGCTCGTCCTTCTGTGATGAGGATCGGCTCGGCTTATCCGAGCAACCTTCGGACGACCAGTGTAGGACGAGCCACCTCAGCCAAGAAGACGGACATACGGTCTTACGGTGCTACCGTGGAATCGGGTACTACAGACCATCGAAGCTCAAGCGGCCTGACCTGCGCTCTTCGTATGCTCACGATATTTCCTCCGGTGTAGCCTTAGCACGAACGCCGCTTATAACTGGCCTGAGCGGCCCTCCTGGGCCTAGGCAGGGCCCAGCTATCACTCCACCGTGACGGACTTGGCGAGATTGCGCGGCTGGTCGACATCGGTGCCCATGAAAACCGCCGTGTGATAGGCCAGAAGCTGGATCGGGAGCGAGAAGATCATCGGCGAAATGATCTCGTCGACATTCGGAAGAACGATGGTCGCCATGGTGGCGAGCTTGGAGGCTGCCGCCCCCTTCTCATCCGTGATGAAGATGATCTTGCCGCCGCGCGCCGCCACTTCCTGCATGTTGGAAACAGTCTTCTCGAAGAAGCGGTCATGCGGCGCGATCACGACCACTGGCATGTTCTCGTCGATCAAGGCGATTGGCCCATGCTTCAGCTCACCGGCGGCATAGCCTTCAGCGTGGATATAGGAGATCTCCTTCAGCTTCAGTGCTCCTTCCAGAGCCAGCGGATAGCTGGTGCCGCGGCCGAGGTAGAGCACGTCCTTGAAGCGGGACAGATCCCGCGACAGCGCCTCGATCTGTGGCTGAATGTCGTCAAGTACCTGCGTCATGATCCGGGGCATCTCGATCAGATGCTTCACCATAGCCTGTTCGTCGCCGGCCGTCAGCGTGCCGCGAGCGCGACCGGCACCGATGGCGAGCGAAGCCAGTACGGCCAGTTGGCAGGTGAAGGCTTTTGTCGAGGCGACGCCGATCTCGGGCCCGGCGAGGATGGGGAATACCGCATCCGACTCCCGCGCGATCGTGGACTCGCGGACATTGACGATCGCGCCGATCTTCAGGCCCTGCTCCTTGGCATAGCGCAAGGAAGCTAGCGTATCGGCGGTCTCTCCCGACTGCGAGATGAAGAGGGCCGCCTGGCTGGCCGACAGCGGCAGCTCGCGATACCGGAACTCCGATGCCACATCGATCTCGACTGGCAGGCGCGCATAGCGCTCGAACCAGTATTTGCCAACCAAGCCGGACAGATAGGCAGTCCCGCAGGCGGAGACGGCAAGACCGGATGCCGCACCAAAATCGATCGCTGCATCGCTTGCCTTCACCGTATGCGCAGCGAAGTCGACATAATGGCTGAGTGCGTGGGAAATGATCTCCGGCTGCTCGTAGATCTCCTTTTCCATGAAGTGCCGGTGGTTGCCCTTGTCGACCATGAAGGCCGCCGCTTGGGAGATCTGGCTGCGACGCTGGACGGGTTTACCCTCATAGTCCACGACCTCAAGGCCGTCACGGGTGAGGATGGCGCAGTCGCCATCGCCGAGATAGGTGATCTCGCTGGTGAAGGGCGACAGGGCGATGGCGTCGGATCCGAGGAACATCTCGCCGCGCCCGTGGCCGATTGCAAGCGGCGGACCGCAGCGGGCTGCCAGGATGGTGGTGGGATCGTCCCTGAACATCACCACCAGAGCATAGGCACCCGAGACACGGTTCAGCATCGCGAGCATGGCTTGGCGCTGCTCGAGCCCCTGGCGGCGATACTTTGCCAACAAATGCGCCACGACTTCGGTGTCCGTCTGGCTCTCGAAAACGGCGCCTTCCGCCAGCAGTTCATCCTTCAGCTCGGAGAAGTTCTCGATGATGCCGTTGTGGACCACCGCAACCCCGTCCACAAAGTGCGGATGGGCATTGGTCTCGTTCGGCACCCCATGGGTGGCCCAGCGGGTGTGGGCAATCCCGATCGTGCCAGCGAGCGGTTCGGCATCGAGCTTCTTTTCCAGGTTGAACAGCTTGCCTTCGGCGCGGCGGCGCTCCAGCGCGCCATCGTGGATGGTCGCCACCCCGGCGGAATCATAGCCTCGGTATTCAAGGCGCCGCAGCCCATCCACCAGCCGCCCTACTATCGCCTCTTGGCTGACTATCGCCATGATTCCGCACATTATCCGAAGCCTCTTAAAGATTGGCGGCGCCAACTGCGGCTACCGCAACAATCTGCATGCTAATACATGTGCCTCACCAGCAACCCTCATCACCGGATGAAATCCTGCTGGTTGACAATCGTTGCAAGGGATTTGCTAACTCATCAGGTAGATGAAGTAACTACCTTCTTATCTAGATCGACGGGCTAAAGAGCTATTATCCTGTCTTTCCGAGGTCGGTCATTCTGTCTAATGTGGAAGATATGGACGCAACGGATCGTTGCAGATCTTCGCTGTGAGTTCTGCCCAAGACGTATTCCACTTCGTTCTGTCTTTCTCGGTTACAGTATTCCCACTTTCGCGTATCGATATTCCTACGTAAAGCCGATCAATAGAAACAATTAATCGGGAGCTTTGGATGGCGCTCAATTGTAAGGCAAAATCTTCGAAGTAGACAACATCTTCGAAGATTGAACTGTCGAACGAACGAGTAACACGCTTACTTACTATCATGCCTGAAAATGGAATATGATTATGTCCTGATCGGTAGTGATGCCAGTCCTTCGGCGAAAAATAACGTTGAGGTGTCAGAGCGTATCGTCCGCCTATACTGCCAAGTTGAAGACCCGGCAGGCGCTTCTCATGGAAATGTTGAGTCCCGACAAAAATCAAGCCCTCTTCCGGTGTTGCGGAGACCACGCAGGAGAGCAGCTCCGCCTCGTTCGGAAATAGCCAATCATCGTCATCTAAGAACCAGAACCAGTCTGCGTCGATGCTTTCAAACGCTGCCTTTACCAGATAATTGCGGCTATCTCCTCTTGCATCAAACTCAACCTGTATTACTTTAGCGTCTCCCGTTTTGAACCCTTCCGGTCGCTGCTTCTCAGTTACTAAGAAGACTTCGAACTCAGCTTCACTGCCCGAAGCGGCTATGAATGCTGACGCAGTAGATAAGGTTCGCGACAAGAGATCACGATCTCTATATTGAGTTCTGACTACGATGGCTACACGTGGTACCGGCCTCCCTTTTAAAGCAGATTTCAAACTAGCTAGAGATATATCGGCTCTAGAATCAGAAATCGCATACGAGCGGAGTTCGGCGTCTACTTGTCCATTCAGGGTTTGCACGTAGCGATTTTTGATCAGATCGCTAATGACCGCCTTTCCCTGACGGGAACGGGCAAACACATCAAACGATTCCTGGGACCCTTTGCTATCATGATAGCAACTTAGCTCGGGAGCCACCAGAACGCCCAATCCACTGTAGATGGCGGCGTAGCTCAAGGCTACATCATAAAGCTGAAACCCTTCAACATCTGGAACTGTTACCTTTTGTTCGCGCAGACGCCCCGCGTTCAGTAGCATTACGTTCCCGTCAATGCTTTGCACCGGCAGCGTCATACTCTGGAGGTTCGGGCCTCCATGGGGATCCGAAAGATATCTCACGTAACGCTGGTTGTATTGCCCGATAGCAAATGAGAGAACACCGGCGTTGCCGCACAGGCCCCAGTTGGGCCAAGTTTCGTCCAACCGCACGACGAGGTGCTCCACCCGCTGGATGAAATTCCGAGGCAGGAAAACGTCATCATGCATAATACAGATATATTCGTCCTGCCTATTGATCAACTCCCGTAAGAGACGAAAATATGACGTATACCCGCGATGAAACTCGCAATGCTCAGCTACAGCAGGATTTCGCAGCTGGAAGGCTTCTACCGCTTCTTGTGATCTAGCGACGACGTGCAATATCATTGGCGAAACTCGTGAAATTGGTTCAATCCAAGAATTTTGATCATGGGATGTGGACGATCTTCATGCGGCCAGACAACAAACTCGTTATCGCATTTATTTCTGTAATCTTCTATTGCCAGTGCGGCCAACGCAGCGTCAGGAAAATTAGCCAAGTAGGCTAGCGCGCGACGTTCGCCGGCCTCTCCAAAGAACTTGCGTGAAATGATGATGAAGTTTCGTAGAGAATAGAACTTTTCGGGCTCTGTTAAATCATCTCGGTAGAAGTGCCCGCCTGTGAAATGTATCACTGCAGCATTCGGTTCATAAAGTACAGGATAGTTCAGGCTCCACGACTGCCAGCTCAGATCTACGTCTTCCAGGTACAGGAAGTAGCGAGGGTCCATCCCACCCGCTTCTCTATACATCTCGGCATTAATGAGCGCGAATGCGCCACTCGCCCATGGTGTTTCAAGATTCCGCGGATTATACTCTTTCGGATGCTCAAAGGGCCACTGACGCCCTTCTACGATGCCAGCTTTACCCCCTGTAGACAGGAACCGACTTATCAGCACGTCAATACTCCCCTTCTGCGGGATGCAGTCGGGGTTGAGAAGGAAGAAGAATTCAGGGTGATTGGCGCGCGAGAATATAACGTTGTGGCCTTCGGCAAAGCCAACATGTGCGTCGGGCCGCACGTTTATGATATCGAGCCTCCCGTCTTCTCCGGCAAGGGAGATCGGCTCCCCGCTAGGTAGATAGTTAAGCAAGTAAAGTTTTACCTTGAACTTCGTTGCATCTAGAAGAGAGGGGATCAAGACTTCTCGAATATGCCTTACATGCTTGGGCCCATATACGCATTGCACGGCTACCTCCGGCAACTCATCTGGTAGATCATCGAGGTTGATCGATGTGTCGGTAACTAACGGCGGTGCGTTGTAAACGCCTAGCCCAGCTTCCCTAGTCCGCAAGACTGATGTGTGCCATTCAATTAGCCGCTCAATATCCCTTGTGATCGGCAGGAAGTCAGGGAACGAGCGGCGGTAGCTAGCAATGCTTATGGCTGCAGACGGATCTCTACTCTCGCGAAAACCATGCTTGATGAAGTGCTCAAGCGGATTTATTCCGTCGGCTCGAACGTCAGGATTCGTATCAAGATAGTATTTCGTGTCGAAATACGGATGAGGATTCCGGCCTTCGAAGCTCCCATGCCGAATATAATGGGCAAGCGGCTGGATGCCAGAATCTCGAACGTCAGGGTTATTATAGACATAGTACGCCGCATCGAAGAGCGGGTGCGGGTTGAGGTAATTTTGCCAGCCCCAGACCAAGTAATGCACGACGTTGTAGCTTCTGCTAGGTATGGTAGTACCCGAGTAATACCCGTCATCAAAAATGACGGAGTTCTCGATCCATCTAATCCACTTAATCTTCATAAACTTATCGCTTTGCACTCTTGGTAATCATGTAGGTGATCCATACCGCGACAGCCTGTAGAAAACTTAGATGCTTCTGGATGTCGAGAGGCCTTCTTTCCTCTCGAGCCGCCTGAGGAACCTGAAGTGCAAGCAAGTCATCGTTGTTCCTTTTCAACACCTGGTTCTCGAGGCGCAGACGTCCCAGTTTTTCGCGGAGCGTGATCACCTCTACTTCAAGTTCGGCATTCCGGAGCCGTAGCTTATCTGCCACGTCAAGATTGTGTACTGCTTCATCTTCAACAATCTGCATAGAAGTTCTCAAATGTGTGAGTCATAATCACTTGTTGAGCTGAGATAAGCGATATTTAGTTCAAAAGCAACTGTATCTAGTAACCCTGAGAGCCAACCATACCCTACATCTCTCGTCCAAGTAAGGTTGAGGCCATAGAGCGCTTGATGACTACATCACGATACCGAGGACACTGCCGTCAGCACGCTACCGTGCCCTTCTCGTCATTGCTCACGGCAAACGTGCGATAACCTTTTCCCGCAGATATTTCCCATAGTCGCTTTTACCGTAGGCGTCTGCCAGCGCTGCCAGTGCAGTGTTGTCGATGAGGCCCTTGTAATAGGCAATTTCTTCCGGGCAGCAGATCTTGACCCCCTGGCGCCGTTCCAGCGTCGCGACGAATTCGGCTGCATCAAGTAGGCTGTCCGGCGTGCCCGTATCGAACCAGGCGTAGCCGCGACCTAGGATTTCCACGTCGAGCAGCCCTTGGTCGAGATAGACGCGGTTAACATCGGTAATTTCGAGTTCACCACGCGCGGATGGCTTCAGGTTTGCTGCGATATCGACCACTCGGCTGTCGTAGAAGTAGAGCCCAGTCACGGCATAACTGGAGCGCGGCTTTTCGGGCTTCTCCTCAATGGTGACGGCCCGCTTGTTGCTGTCAAACTCGACCACGCCGTAGCGCTGCGGATCAGAGACCTGATAGGCAAAGACGGTGGCGCCACGAAGGCCTTTAACCGCAGCATCAAACGTTTCTGTGACACCATGGCCGTAGAAGATGTTGTCGCCGAGGATCAGGCAGGAGGCGCTGTCACCGATGAATTCGGCGCCAATGATATAGGCCTGCGCCAATCCGCCCGGCTCCGGCTGCACGGCGTAGCTGAGCTTAATGCCCCATTGCGACCCGTCCCCAAGCAGGCGCTCGAACAGCGGCATATCCAACGGCGTGGAGATAATTAGGATGTCGCTGATGCCTGCCAGCATCAGCGTCGACAGCGGATAGTAGATCATCGGCTTGTCGTAAACCGGCATGAGTTGCTTAGAGATTACCCGGGTCATCGGGTGGAGCCTGGTGCCGCTGCCGCCGGCAAGAATGATACCCTTCATCAGTGGTTGTTCCTCAGTCGGTTTGTTAATTAACCAGCCGCTGGACGGTCGCGGTCGTTGACTCCTGCCAGCGCGGCAGCGTCACGCCATGAACGCGCGCCAGCTTGCTGCAGTCGAGCCTGGAATTAGCGGGACGTCTGGCCGGCGTGGGATAGTCGCTGGACGGAATACGGAGCAGATCGGCGCTCGGGCCGCCCATCGCCTTTGACTGCGCGAAAATCTCTTGGGCAAAATCGGCCCAGCTTGCCTCGCCCGTTCCCGTCATGTGGAAGATGCCTCGCAGGGCGGCATCATCGCTAGCGAGCAGATTGCCTGCCACGGCGATCACCGCATCGGCAATGTCGAGCGCCGATGTCGGGTTGCCGATCTGATCGTCCACCACATTCAGGCTTTCGTGCGTTTGCGCCACCCGCAACATGGTCTTCAGGAAGTTCTTGCCAAAGGGGCTGTAAACCCAGGCGGTACGCAAGATGGCGTGGTTCGGAGTTGCCTCGGCGACGGCACGTTCTCCGAGAAGCTTCGAGCGGCCATAGGCACCGATCGGCGCCACCGGATCGGTCTCAACATAGGGAGCGGTCTTGCTGCCGTCGAACACGTAATCAGTGGAGAGGTGAATGAGCGGCACGCTTAGTGCGTCAGCAGTCGCAGCGATGGCGCCGGCAGCAGTGCCGTTGATGGTTGTCGCCGCCGCCTTATCCGTTTCTGCCTGGTCGACTGCTGTATAGGCGGCCGCCGAGACGATCACATCCGGCCGCGCGTCGCGCAGCGCCGCATCCACGGTGTCAGGCCTTGCCAGATCGAGCGCCGGCCGGCCGACAGCAATAACCTCAAAGCGGTCATCAACAGCCGCCCGCTCGTTCAGTGAGCTGACAACCTGGCCCTCGCGGCCGGTCACCACCATGCGCCATTTCGCCGCCGGGCGCGCGATCGTCATGCGGCCCCCTTCGTCTCTGCGTCGAGAAGGCCAAGCCTTGTGCCGCCATAGCCGCTGCGCAATGGCGCCCACCACCATTCATTGTCGAGATACCAGCGCACCGTCTTTTCGATGCCGGTGTCGAAATTCTCCTGCGCCTTCCAGCCGAGTTCCGTTTCCAGCTTGGTTGCATCGATGGCATAGCGGGCATCATGGCCGGGCCGGTCAGCGACATAAGTGATCAATCGCGCATGCGGCTGGCGGGTGGGGCGGAACTTGTCCATGAGCTCGCAGATGCGGGCGACCACATCGATATTGCGCCGCTCGTTGCGGCCGCCGACATTGTAGGTTTCGCCGACACGGCCCCGCTCGGCAATGATGTCGAGCGCCCGGGCATGATCTTCCACGTAAAGCCAGTCGCGGATATTGGCGCCATTGCCATAGACCGGCAGCGGCTTGCCCTCCATCGCGTTGAGGATCGTCAGCGGGATCAGCTTTTCCGGGAAGTGGTATGGGCCGTAGTTGTTGGAGCAGTTGGAAACAACCACCGGCAGCCCATAAGTGCGTGCCCAGGCCTTGGCGAGATGATCGGATGCGGCCTTGGACGCAGAATAAGGCGAGCTTGGGTCATAAGGCGTTTCTTCGGTGAACAGCCCTTCATCCCCAAGCGAGCCATAGACCTCATCGGTCGAGACATGCAGGAAGCGGAAGGCCTGCTTGCCCTCTCCTTCCAGCCCCATCCAGTATTGCCTTGCACATTCCAGCATGGTGAAGCTGCCGATCACATTGGTATCGACAAAATCCTTCGCCCCGGTGATTGAGCGATCCACGTGGCTTTCGGCCGCCAGATGCATGACGCGGTCCGGCTGGAAGCTCACGAATGCCTCGGCGATGGCGGCGCGGTCGCAGATGTCGGCCTTCAGGAAGCGATAGCCGGACTGGTTGTCTACCGCCCGCAGCGATGTCTCAGTCCCCGCATAAGTCAACTTGTCGATGTTGAGGACCTCATAGCCCTTCTCGAGGATGAGGTGGCGAACAACGGCCGAGCCGATGAACCCGGCTCCCCCGGTAACAATCACGCGCATCTAATTCCGTCTCCATGCTCAGGCGGGCCTGGCCGCGTCGCGCTGCAAACCAATCATCGATCAGATGAGGTCAACCGCTGATAAGTGAAGGCATCACCAAGTTCAGCAAGCTTTGGCTGGCGCGTGTCCTTGTCGGACAGCATGGCCTGGCCTGCTTCCACCGGCCAATCAATGCTAAGCGCCGGATCATTCCAGAGCAAGCCGCGATCGTGCTCAGCACTGTAGTAGTTCGTTACCTTATAGCTGATCTCGGTGTTTGGGGCGAGTGTGCAGAAGCCATGTGCAAAGCCGGGCGGCACCCAGAGTTGCTTTCCATTCTCCGCCGTCAATTCCACGGCCACATGCTTGCCGAAGGTCGGCGATCCCTGGCGGATATCGACCGCCACATCCAGCAGTGCACCCGCAATGCAGCGCACGAGCTTGCCCTGCGCCTTCGGCTCCAATTGGAAGTGCAAACCACGAACCGTCCCGACTTCTGCCGAGAGCGACTGGTTGTCCTGGACAAACTCCCAGGCGCCGACATGCGCTACAAACAGCGACTGCCGGAATGTCTCCATGAAATAGCCGCGGCTATCGCCAAACTTTTTGGGGGCAACAAGAACAACGTCCGGAATAGCAAGTGGCTCAAAATGCATCGCAACCTTCATATCTTAGCCAAGCCATTCGCTAACCGCTTCAAGATCATCTGTAAAGGTGGCTGCTAGCGCATTTTTGCTCTTAATCGTCGTTCGAACGCTTGCTCGCCATAGGCTTCAACGGAGCGTTGCTGACCGTTCCTCAACAGCCCATTAGTCCTTCAGTCTAGTAAGTAGACGCTTTGAACATGGGGTAATCGCGGCGCGGTCACCCCATGTTAGTCACGAAATGACTACTGGCGGGGGTGGTTGCCCCCGATAAGATGGAAATACGGGCTCACGATTGGAACCGGGCCCAAACATCAAATGGAGGCAACCGTGGACCAATATATAGGACTGGACGTTTCATTGAAAGAAACTGCAATCTCGATCCGACAGGAGGGGAAGCGGATCTGGCGGGGAAAGTGCCCATCCGACCCAAAACTTTTGTCGGAGATGATCCGCAGGCACGCCCCTCACGCCAGACGCGTTGTATTCGAGACTGGCCCGTCATCTACGTGGTTCTATCATGCGCTGACGGCCGAAGGAGTGCCGGCGATCTGCATCGAAGCGCGGCACGCCCAAAAGATTTTGGATGAGACGCTCAACAAGACCGATGCCAATGACGCGAGTGGCTTGGCTCATTTGGCCGAAGCCGGCTTCTACAAAGCGGTCCGGGTAAAGGCATTCGACAGCATGCTGACGCGCACGCTGGTGGCCGCTCGCAATCAGCTGCTTATTGTCTCGACCCAGCTCAGCAATCAAATTCGCGGTCTGATGAAGACGTTCGGTCTCATTGTCCCGAAAGAAAGGGGTCGAATATTTGACGGGAACGTGAGGCAATTCCTGGATGGGAATGACGGCTTGGCTAAGATCATATTGCCTCTGCTCGACGCCTGGTGCGAGATACGCAGACGCGCTGCCGACCTTGATCACCAGTTGCTCGTGGCAGCACGGGGGAGCCAGGAGAACAAGCTTTTGATGACTATCCCAGGGATCGGCGCCGTCACCGCCGTCTCGTATGTCGCCGCAATCGAAGACCCAGATAACTTTAAAAAGTCGCGCTCCGTTGGCGCCTGGCTTGGATTGACAACGCGGCGTTACCAATCAGAAGAGGTCGATTTATGACGGCCATATCTCGCGACGAGGCGACAACCGTCTGCGTGGGCTGCTTTACGAAGCGGCGATGGTGCTTCTCACGAGAACCAGTGCCAGGACCGAATGCTGTCTGAAGAATTGGGGGCTTAAGCTACGTGACCGGCTGGGCTTCAAGCGCGCTGCGGTGGCGGTTGCCCGAAAGCTTGCCGTCATCATGCATAGTATGCTCAAAACAGGAGAAATGTTCAACGCATCGGCTGGCGCTCCCGTATAAAGCGAAAGTGCCTGCCTTAAACCTCAACGCGTTACATCTAATTTGAGGCGTACTGAGCGTCCGTGCTACGGACGTGGGTTGGATCATTCCGTAAGTTGCGGCTGCAGCTCGTTGAGACTTGCGTTTTGAAGAAAGGAAGGTCCACCCTGCGAAGACCCATTATGCGGCGATCCTGTGTCGACCGCGAAGACAACCCTGCCCCTGGCACCGGATGGCTCTGAAGAAAACAACAACGCTGAGGCCCAATCTACCAAATTACCATGCCGTTTTGCGTGACCGCAATACGGCACGGTACTGAATGGCCAAACCAACTTGCTAATGGATTGCGATTAGACAACCGTAGGTGTCGCGGCAGGCGTTGACTAGTTCGTAGGTGGGTTCAAGATTGAAGTGCGACTTGCGAATGATACCACTGAGCTATCACTCGCGAGGAAAACGCAATGAAAGGCACCTACTCCCATATTGATCTCAATGAACGTCGGAAAATGGCTCGCTGGCGCATGGCTGGGATGAGTGTCGGGATCATAGCCGACAAGCCTGTCGGCATCGCTCGACGATCTTTCGAGCGCTCAATCGCCACGTAATTGTTGATACAGTCGTTCCCGATCTTAGCGGCTACTACTGCGTGAACGGCGCATGACATGGCTGGCGAACGCCTTGCGAAGCTGCGGAAGCTGGCGCGATACTCGCAGGTCCGGCAATCGGTGATCGAGCGGATCATGCATGGCTTTTCACCGCAGCAGATCGCCGGGCGTATGCGCCTGGAACGCCGTCCGATCTCGGTGAGTCATGAGACGATCTACAAGTTCGCCTAATCGGCCGATGGCATGCAGTCAAACTGTGGCGGCATCTGCCGGAGCATCGTGCCCGTCGCCGACCGCGACATGCAAGACGCAAGCATAGAAAACGCTTTAGCCCGGAACTCAACATCAAGCGCCGCCCGGATAGCGTCGCCGATCGAAAACAGTTTGGGCATTGAGGAATGCGATCTGATTCAGCTCCGGAAGAAGTTCGGAAAGGCCAACGTGACATCGCTGGTCGAACGGGTCAGTCGCTTCGCGATCGTCCTCCGCAACAATGATCGGCAGTCGCGACGGTCATGGATGGCTGAGGCGCCGCAAGCCGGCGCTTTGCCGGTTCTGGAGCGCCCCGAGATCCCGCTCCACACCAATGCGCTCGGAGAGAGATCTGCGCGGCCTTGTCATCAAGCGGAAGATCTCGGGCGGCACCGTCAGTCGCAACGGCCGGCGAGCGCGTGACAGTATGCTCGATCGGATGAAGACCTGCCAGAAGCTCGGCCTGTCGTTCTGGCGCTGTCTCGGTGGTTGGTTAGAGATCGGCACATGGCACCCATCCATTCCTCCGCTGGCCACGATGATCGTCACCAGAGCCTAAGCGCATCAACGGCGATCAGGCTTTGGGAAAGCAACGATTTAATCCGACGTGCTCGTACCGTCCCACCGGACATGCCCCCACCTGACTTAGCCTTGCCCGTCATGACGTCGTCCAGCGCATCGAGCAATGGGCGCCGGTAAGCCTCAGCAGAGCCGGCGACACATTCCACTGTCACTCATCGTAGGCATGCACCGTCACCGTCTTCTTGTGGCGGCGAATAACGATGTCCCCGACCGTTGCTCCATCTGGCATTAGAACCTCACGCCGCCTCCGAATCGCCAGCAGAGCATCGATGGCGGCGAGCTCGGCATCCAAAACATCCTCGCCAGCCTCACCGTCAACCTCTTTGACCTCCGGCCCCTCCCCTCCCCCGTCCGAACCCGCTGTCGGTTCGACCTGTTGCTCAGGCAGAATCTCACCGCCTCCACCCAATGATGCACCAGGCCACGCCTGGGGCCGGCGGAGGGCGCGGAGGCCGTCTTCCGACAGAGCCCAGTCAGGCAACTGGGCAGCAATGCGCCGGCGGGTTCGCAGCACGTCGCGAGCGATGGTCAGCTCGTGGGTGGGTGTGCGAATATCTCTGACATGGTCGTGGAGGACGAGGTCTTCGAGATGGACGAGTTCGCCGTCGATCCACAGAGAGGCGCAGGCATCGGCGAAATTTTGACACTCGATCCAGCCCGGCCCGACCGGCGAACGGGCGATGCGCTCGTCCAGACGCGCCAGTTCGACACCGGCGCGGAAAGCCGGTTCCATCAGGGCAGCTATGCTGATTTTCGCGAGATCGTAAGCCATTGAAATCATGGTAAATGATTTGATAAAGGAACGCTATTCGGTTATTACGGTTCCTCACATGGTATGATTACTAGATGAAGGTATAACCATCGATAAGTATCGCTTATCGAATGTGACTGTTCCGAGGCGGTTGAGGGCTTAGATTGTGGCAAACAACGGCGCCAACGACAGCTGGATGCGCGGAGCTTTAAGGCGAGCAGCCAGGATGACGAGCTAATCGCTACGAACGGTGGCCTTGTGACGTTGGCTTCTAGCCAGCTCGACAAACCGGCGCTTTACCTCTTCAAAGAGTGCCGGAGGCAGCGGTCCGTGATATCCGCTTTCGCTGTCAACAAGGCGAACATCGGGGCCCGGCCAGACAAAACGATTGCTCTCGGTGAGAACGATCCAGGACCGCTCGTCATCGAGACCCAGGCGGCGCTTGGTAGCCGGCGGGATTTCGAGGGCATCGCTGGGATCGGACGGTGGAGAATGTGTGATTGGGAGGACACGAACTGCAGGAGTTCCATCTTCAAGCGCTGCAACAATGGCCAGCACGAGCACCGGGCGATCCTTGTTCCCCTCCTCTCGTCCTTCGAGATGCTGCCAGTGCCAGAGATAGGAATATCGAAAGACCCAGCCGACCTTCGGTTCAGTCGGTAGCATTCTTGTCCATCAGCAGTTCCGCATCGAGATGATCCAGGCCCGCCTCCATCGTAGACGCCTCGACTGCGGCGAGTTCATCGTCACTCATCGCTGTCGTCAGCTCGACCCGACGGTCCCGCTTTGCCAGGCGCAGGTAGTCGTCATAGGCCATCAGCACCGTGCGGGGCCGGCCGTTCTTGGTGATGATCACCGGCTCTCGCACCGCCGCATCCTGATATGCGCCAAAATTCTTCGAAACCGCAGCTGCAGGCACAGTCGACGTCATGGCAGATCTCCTTTATACGGAAAATACGGTTTTTACGGAACTTTGCAAGGTTGTCGTCCCGAATGGTGTGCCCTGAATGATTAAGAAGACTGAGAGTCTCACCACAGGTGGCGACCCCGTTGCGAAACGGGCTGAACAACTCGACACGATCGCTGCGGTTCTGCCGATGGAGCGGCGGGACGAACTGGCTGAACTTTTGACGGAGCGGGATATCGAGACGCTGCGCCACCTCGTGAATGAGGGTATGGGACCGAATACGCTGCGCGCGCTCACGTCGGATCTCGCTTATCTGCAGGCCTGGTCTCTCGCATCCACCGGCCAGTCCCTTCCCTGGCCCGCACCAGAGGCACTGCTGTTGAAGTTTGTCGCCCATCATCTATGGGACCCGGCGAAACGTCTGGCGGATCCGCAGCACGGCATTCCGGCGGACGTTGAGGACAAGCTGCGCATGCAGGGTTTTTTGAGGACAAATGGCCCGCACGCCCCGGACACAGTGCGCCGTCGACTTGCGACCTGGTCCACGCTGACAAGATGGCGCGGGCTCAATGGCAGCTTTGCGTCCCCGGCCCTCAAATCCGCAATCCGGCTGGCCGTGCGCGCAACGCCTCGGCCGAGGAAGCGGAAAAGTGCCAAGGCGGTGACCGGCGACGTCTTGGGGAAGCTTCTGGGCACCTGCCGCACCAACAGCCTGCGCGATGTCCGGGACCGGGCAATCCTGATGGTTGCGTTTGCCTCCGGTGGGCGACGCCGCAGTGAGATTGCAGCCTTGAGAAAGGAGCAGTTGACGCCTGAGGAACCTATCATGGTTGACGGCGCCCCTCCCCTGCCCTCGCTTTCGATTCACCTTGGCCGTACCAAAACGAGCGGAGCCGATTACGACGAAATCGTCTACCTCAGCGGCCGACCGGTTGAAGCGCTGAACGCCTGGCTTGAAGCGGCCAGGATCGACAAAGGCAGCGTGTTCCGCGCGATTGATCGTTGGGGCAATGTCTCCCCTCGCCCGCTGGATCCAAAAGCCATCAACGACATCGTCAAACAGCGCGCTGAGATGGCAGGGCTTGAGCCGACCGACTTCTCAGCCCACGGATTGCGCTCCGGCTATCTTACCGAAGCAGCGAACCGCGGGATCCCGCTGCCGGAGGCGATGGAGCAGTCCCGGCATCGATCCGTGCAGCAAGCGTCAAGCTACTACAATAACGCGACACGGCGAAGTGGCCGTGCAGCGAGGCTGATCGACTGACTGCATCATGCCAGGCTTGAACCCCCGTGTACGCTTGATTGGTTGTCGTTACGGAATGCCTAGAAGACACAAGATTCTGTTTCTGCTGGCATGCAAGCTTGATCGAGGTGCCAAGGAACAGGGTTCCGGAGCCGAATGGGAAAGGGAGGTTAAGGAGAGACGCAATCCCGCGCTGACCGAATGTCCTCTATGTGCCTTCCGCTGCTCTCATCCCGGAAGATGCTCAAACTTATGAACGCGTGGGAACGAGGCTTCTGCCGCCCTGCACGAGGAGATCTTGAACTTTACCAGGATCTACAAAAAGCGCAGCAACGAGTTGGTCGTTCATCGCCGAGTTCCTTCAGACCCGTCAGGTCGGGTCAACGATATCTACCCGACGTTACCCTCCGACATTGGACGCGCCGTTCTCATTGGGAGAACAGTTCAGAAGTTTTTGCGCGGCGTGGAAACCATCCGGTCTAATGGTCTCCTATCAAGTCTCCTTCTCGCGTTTCGCAAATTCAATCACTTAACCCGTAGTCAGCTGACTACGCACTCCAAAATGCCGCCACGTCTGAGGGTAACTTGCACGATAACTTTCACGCTTGCTGTGCCTCCTGTCCACCTGCGCGAAGCAACGCCATTAGCATAGGACCGAGCGAAAACTCGCCGCGACGCGCCCTCCCCGTGAGGTTCCTCAGATAGCCGCCGGCCGATGAAATATGCCCAGCTCTTTCAAGAATTGCTGCGATTGTGGCAGCTGCATTTTCAGGACCCATAACCTGGCAAGCATCCTCGTAGGCTGACGGGCTCACACCGAGCATCGATCGCACTACAACAGCAGCGATCATCAGATCGCGCCAACTTTCGACATTGCCACCAGGCCCGTACATAGCTATCTCCGGGCAGGCTCGAAGCACGATAGCCAACGGGAAAGCCTTTATCGGCTCGTTCCTTAGTCCAACAATCGGGCTCGGCTTTTCGCCCTGCTCTTTTTCGGAGCCAGGTTCAAGTTCAATTATAGATTCGGTATTTGAATCCTGTATGTGCTGACGGATATCGGCATCATTGGCGACGGATTCTTCTGAAAGATCCTGAATCTTCAACTGGTTGATGACTTCCTCGCGCAGCAGTTCCAACTCTTCAAGAATGCCTTCAAGGCTCTCGGCTGTTTTGGCCGTTCGCATTCGGCCCATCAAGGCGATGTAGACCGCTTCTACTTTCCCCCAGTCGCCAGAAACACCATCCTCAACAGCTGCTGAAACCAGCTTACGGACGTCGCGTCTCGCGATCGTAATGCGCTCTTTGACAATCTTCACATGCCGTTGGATCGCCGCAACTTGCTGAGCCAGCAGAGCGAGTTCTTCAGAGCGTGCAAGAAGCGGTGAAAGGCTGAAGCCATAAGCTGTCTCAATAGCTCCATCGGTTCCCTTACGGGCGTAGCGCTTCCCATTGGGACTGTCAAAACGTTGGATAAGGCCTGCCTCAACGAGATGCGCGAGGTTCTCTCGCAAGGTTGAGCCAGCGATCCCGTTCGCCCGAGCCGTCAGCTGGGCATTCGATGGAAAGACAATCAGATTGCTTCCGTCGCTCAAAGCCGCCTCTGGATAGAATGTCAGGAGAGCGTTGAGAACTGCGAGCGCGCGGTCACGCAGGCCCAGCAGCGAGCGCGCATCGCAAGCGTCCCTGAAGACTTTCCACTTATCGACTGACTTGCCAGGTTCGATCTGCGACGCCCGCATCTGCGATTTCACCAGGGCAAGGGTCATCGGCCGCCGCCCAAAGGGCGTCGTCACATTTCCAACCTGCATTTTCCTTCACCTTTTCAAAAAGGCAAAAGAAATTCGCTCACCAAAACGGTGCCAAAAACTCTTGACTGCGATTCGTGGAAATGCGATTCTCGGGCTGCTTACACCTTGAGAGAGGCTTCCATGACGGCAACGTTTGGGGGCCTTTTTCTTTTGCTACTGTTTCCGATTTAGTCCTCTGTTGATGGAGCATTGCTCCTGAATTTGGCGTAGAGTTCAGGAAGCTTTTGCATCAAGTAGGATGCAAAGGCTTCGTCCTGTTCTCGATTGATCTGAATTTTGCAAAGCTTCCCCGTCAATGACAGGGTAGCGATTTCTTTGCCATCGGATGTCCGCGCAACAACCGGCGCTTCTGGCTTTGCCAAGCTTCCAGATTCGCCTGTCTTCGCAGCTCGCAGCACGACCGAAAAGCGATCGTCGGAATCCTTGTGGGCGAAAGCTTTGTCTTCCGTTGCTTTTTGCGCCCTCTTCTCGGCGCCGGCGACCTTGAGACTCTCGACAAGATCGAGCCACCTCGGCCGTCCGATCTTTGGTGCGCGCCCAATCGCATCGATCAACGAACGAGGAACACCGCGAGCGACACTCAGAAGCTTCTGAACTTCCTGGCGGTCAACAGAGAGCGCAGTCTGGATCAGCGAGCGCTGGATACCGCCGTCCTCGAGTTTCAAGGCAAAGATTGCCCGCTCGATGAACGTCAGGTCTTCCCGCGCAGAATTCTCCACACCCTGGGCAACGACAAGACGATCGTCATCGAGCTCGCGGACATAGGCTTTAACCGCAATGCCGAGCTCAGACGCTGCACGCACACGTCGATGGCCGTAGGCAATTTGATAGCGCCCAGGTGCTGTGGGATGAACTCGAACAAGAATAGGGATCTCCTGCCCATGTTCAGCCAGCGACGTTTTCAGCGCTTCGACCGCCGCCAGATCCTGATCGATGAAGCGGTCAGCGAAGGGGGAGGGGTCGAGCAAGTCGGGGTCGAGTTCGACGGGAAGGGCACCACTTGCGACCTGTTGCCTCAGCTCTTCGTAGTCACGTTCCACTTCGGAAAACGTATCCTTCAATGACCTCACAGCGCCAGACGCGACCCGCTGGATCGGCTGTCGGAGTTCATCGGTCGCTGCTTCCTCCGCACCTCCGGCGAAAAGAGAGCGGATTGACTGTGTACGCTTGCTCACGCAGGTATCTCCCCGTCACGGCCGATCTCATGATCCGGAGTGTAGTCAGCTGACGACATGTTAACTGTCTGAAGTTTATGAATATTCATGGAGGTCATCGCTGCCAGACCTCATTCAAAAGCTCGACAACTTCCTGGTTGACGGCATTGATCGATTCCATCGCGCGATCATAAGTGGAGCGTCCAACGGCTCCCCTCGTCAGCTCGTAAAGAGATTGCTTGGTCAACCCGGCATTCGCTATCGCGGTCGATTTCCATGCGGTTGCCGCCATGACATCCGATCCGAACACATCGCGCATCAGTCCAACAATCTCTTGCTCCGGAACATCGCGTGGATCGTGACGGGTCACGAGAAACCGCAGAAAGTCATAATCAAGGCGCCCGCCGGCCTCCTCGATGACAGATATGAGGTCCGAGGTCATCAGGAGGAACTGGCTCATAGATGCAACATCGACCATCTGTGGGTGGACGGTGACGATCATGCCCGTTGCAGCGTTCAAAGCGCCCATAGTCAGAAAGCCCAACTGAGGCGGGCAATCGACGACGACGACGTCGAAATCGTCTTCGACCTGGGCGATTGCCCCCGCGACCCTTCTGAAGAACAGATCCTCGGGCCGGCCACGATTTTGCAGCATGAAGCGCGGGGTCTGATGTTCAAACTCCATGAGTTCGAGATTGCCAGGGACGATGCTGATCCCCGTAAAGTACGTCGGGCGGATCACATCCTTCATCGTGACGCGCTGATCGTCATAACGAATGGCACCATAGAGGGTGGTATTCTCGGCGACATCAAACTCAGGCTGATAACCGAACATGGCCGAAAGTGAAGCCTGCGGATCGAGATCGATCGCTAAGACGCGATAACCCTGCAGCGCAAGCCCTTGAGCCAGATAGAGCGAGGTGGTGGTCTTTGCGGACCCGCCTTTGAAATTGGCAACCGTGATGACCTGCAGCTTTTCACCATCGCGCCGACGTGGAAAAAACCTTGTCGCTTCCTTTGGGCGAGCGCTTGCGAGATACTGCCGCAGCTCGTTGATCTGCTCAAGCGAGTAGGACCGCCGTCCGCCATTTCCAAGCTCCGGCGTTGGACCTAGACCGTCGATCGATAGCTGACGCAGGTAGCCGTCCGAAACGCCGACGATCTCCGCGACTTCGCCCGATGAAAACGACCGAAGTGTTTTTTGCGCGGTCGGCGGAAATGCGCGTTCTCCCACTGCACGCAAACGGGCAGACAGCGCTTCCGCTCGCTGTGTGATATGGGCGGAAGTCGATGCTTTTAGGATGTGCCGGTCGATCACGTTCACATTAGCCTCTGCTCTCAGACGGTTTATTGGCGTCAGACGCGCTATTACCGTCTGAAGCTAAGCCACGATTCTAACCCTGCCGCAAGAGAAATAGAGTTAACGAGACCTTAACATGCACAAGCCGGGAATCCGGCCACGGCCTGTGTTCGCCAACTTATCAAACAAATTCAAGATTTTGCCTGTCATCGCGCACTGTCAGCCCAAATAGCCAAGTAACACTTTTGCTAGTTAATGCGATGGCCTGAGCGAGGTCAGCTGCACAAGAAATTCACGCCTCAGCGAGAATCACTCGCTAACACTTTGGGCAGTAGATCGAACTTCTCAGCCCGGCAAACCTCCTTGCGTCACCAACGCAAGGGAGATTTGCTCGATGCGCGTCGTCGCCATCAAAAACCCAAAGAGCGATGCTGAGCACCGCCTCATCCACGAAATGCAGAGGCTCCGCGCCCGCATTTTTCGCGGTCGCCTGGCATGGGCAGTCCGTCGCACGTCCGGTCTCGAAATAGTCCGCTTCGACACACTGAGACCGACTTACGTCCTTTGCCTTGATCGCTCCGGCTCTGTGATCGGATGCGCGAGGTTTCTGCCGCCCACAGGCGGCACTATGCTGGAGAAGGTCTTTCCTCAGCTCCTGGAGGCGGAACAGCTCCCCATGCACCATCGGATGATCGAGACTTCCCGATTTTGCGAGGATAACGAACGCAGCCGCCGAACGGGAGCAGGCGGGCCTCCATTCGGCAACACTCGCAATGTTTGCCGGCATCGTCGAGTGGAGCATCCTCAATGGGTACAGGGAAATCGTAACAGCAACGGAAGTCAGGCTCGAGCGCATCCTGCGTCGAGCCGGCTGCCCTCTCAGCCGGCTCGGTGCACCTGCCCAGATCAACGAAACGAGAAGCGTCGCCGGTCTGCTACCCGCAGACTGGGTGAGCTTCGATCGTCTTTGCCCCAGCACCTATGCGCAAGCATCAAGAGTCGAGAAGACCTATGAGACCCTCAAGACCGCTGTCCAGGCGCTACAGGAGAAAGGACAGCTTGCCGGAATGTCGAAGGAGATCATTTCCGTTCACTTGGGAGTGAGCCGCGCGGCCGTTCGTCCGGCGCGGCCTGGGATTTTTCCGTCGGCCTATTGTAAGAGGCCGCCGACGAGCACCCACTCTCACTAGAGCTGGTTTTACTTGAGCCCGCTCGATTCTGAGGGGGAAGCATCCGGCGCTTCCCCCTTTTCCGTTCTAACAGAACCGACCGTTCCCCGATCGCTCAATCTTAACCTTGCCGGCAGCGATCCCTCGGGCAGGGGCTCACAACTCTCGCGGGCGTGTGCTATGACGACATTCGGATAAAGGACTCTCTCGATGACGCAGGTACTCCGAATAGCCATAGCCTGACCGATCCGCCCCGCGCGGAGCCGCTCTCGCATGCCTATTCCTGGAGACCGCCATGTCCTTCACCAAGAAGTTCTATCTTTCCGACACGCACTTCTGTCACACCAACATCCTCTCCATGCAGCCGCGGCCGTTCTCGACGATCTCCGAGCACGACGAGACCATGATCGAGCGCTGGAACGCCGTCGTCGGCGAGCCCGATGTTGTCTATCACCTCGGCGACTTCGCTATGGGTCTGCACAACGCCGACCGTGTCCGCTTCATCTTCAGCCGCCTGAACGGCCGCAAGTTTCTCGTCTACGGCAATCACGACGTCCGGCGCGACGGCGAACTCCATCCCACGATCCTCGGCCTCGACTGGGCAGCCCGGCCGGAAGCGCTGCTGTTCGTTCGTGACGAAGGCGAGCAGGTAGTCCTGAGCCACTACGCGCAACGGGCATGGCAAGGCCATAAGAAGGGATCCTGGCACTTTTACGGACACGCGCACGGTCGACTGCCGGGCGAAGGGCGTTCCCGAGATGTCGGAGTCGACATGCCCGACGTTGCCTTCACGCCGCGAACGTTTCGCGAGCTGACGAAGGAGATGCGCGATGACTGATGCCGAGTACGAATTCCTCGTAGACAGCCACGGTAGCACAGTCCCTGTGCGTGATCGGATCCGGCTGCACGACTGCCAGCTTCCGGCGCTCGATAGCCTGCTGCGGGTAATGCGTGAAGAAGGCATCGATCGCGACGTCCGCGTCACCGGGATCTTCTCGACGGCATCTGGACAAACAAAAATCGACATCGAATTCACGATGCTCGTCGAGCCGGGGAGCGCGGCCGCGCTGTGTCACGAAATCTCGTTCCACGCGTTCGAGCAGCGCTTCGAAGAGATCGCGAGAGGAGACGCTCGATGACTGATCGGATCCCCATCGGCTGGCTCGATCTCGTCCACGACCTCCGTCACGCTCTCGCTCGCGACTACCCGACGGCAGCCGTCACCGACATGACCGCGGACCGCGGATGGCTGCACGTTGCCGTCGACGACAGCATGCTCGGCCACGCGGAGCGCCTTCGCCTCGGTCGCCTCGTGCAGGGCTTTGTGACCCAATCGCTCATGACTTGCATGTGCTGCGGGTCTGCACGCGGCCGGGATCGCGACGAACGGCGGGTGGTGACGTGCGATGGCTGCGACAAGGAGACTTGCTGATGCATGGCGCTGACTTTGCGAGGATCAAGCTCGATGACCTGCAGGCTGAATTCCCTGGCATCTTCGACAGTGCGAAGTACGTCGACGGCGGGATAGGGTGGCTGCCGCTCGTTCGCCAGTTCGCCGCCGAAGCGCTGCCGCACGATCCTTCACTCAACGTGCACGAGATCAAGGAAAAATTCGGCACCATGCGGATCTGGTGCGACACCCCGGTGCTGAAAGCCAGGCTCGCGAAGGGCAAGGCCGAGATCAAGAGCGGCATGACGTGTGAAGTCTGCGGTGCCGAGGGTTGGCTCCGTCGGCCGCCGCCGGGGCGCTGGGCGTGGTGGCGGACGCTGTGTGAGGAACATGCCTCGCCTGACCAGGCATCGTGGGGCCAGTCGTCGCGTTGGACCGCAGGGATGATGCAGTATCAGGGGCAGTGGTACGAGTACGATCGCGAGACCGACAGCATGATTCTGACTGAGAGCCCGGAGCGATTTCGATGAAGACGTGGGACGATTTGAAGGCGAAGTATCATGACCTCCTTCCAGCGCATTTAGGAATACAGTGCGAGACCGGCTGGTACGACATTCTCGATCGCTATTTCGAAGTCATCCAGCGCGAGATGCCGGACGGCGCGGTCTATGAAGTCGGACAAATCAAGGAAAAAATGGGCACACTGCGCATCTACGACAGCTCTTACGGCGAGACGCTCTCGTCCGTCCAGACCGTCACGGAAGCCCATCAGCTCGCCGAAGCGCGCAGTCTCCACACTTGCGAATACTGCGGTCGTCGTGGACGTTTCCGGAGGCGGCGCAGCTACCTGACCGTTACGTGTGAGGAGCATGCAACGCAACACGGCTTCTACGCCATCCCTGAGGATCCGGAGCCGCGCGACTACCGCCAGACGGCGGACGGCTGGATCGTCTACGACCCCGATGTCGACGCGTTCATCAACACGGAGCCGCCAGAATGGGCACGATGACAGCAGTTGCACCTCGTCCTCGTCGCCACAGTCTTGGTGTCCGCGGCGTCGCGATCGAAGGTATGGATGCGGAGACATTGATCTGCGAAGCCATTCACCGCTTTGCAGAGCTCGAGCGCGGCCTCGACATGAAGTGGGTTCCTGACGACGAGGCTTGCCGCCGCGTGGGCTGGTGGCTCGTGTCGAGGACGGGGACGGCATTCAGGATCGGGCATCGACTGCTTCGGTTGTCGGCTCCAGGCGGCTACCTGCTTCCGCCGCCAGAATTCCAGCTCTCGCGTCAGACGGAGCCGACGCAAGAGCAAATGTTCGGCGCGCCTTTGATCCATCCATGGGGAATCCAGCTCTGGCAAAGCGGGGACGTGCCGGCGTCCTGGAAGCTCAGCGGGACGGTGTACCATCGCGAGTGGCCGGAGCCGAGGCTGGTCTCCAGGCTGCTGTATCTGCACCTCGAGAAAAAGATGGCATTGACGGAGGCAGGCTGGGTGAAGCTGGGGAAAAGGATGCACTCGTGATCGATGAGGGCAGGAAGAACTGGCTCCGGGGAGCCTATCAGGACCGGATCTTAGAAAGCGCCCGTGCAATGGCTACGAGGATCGAGGACATACTCCGGGAGGACTTCGCAGGTTTGCCGGAGCTGTCGGAGGATGATCGTGACTACCTCGTGTCCGAGACCATCGACACTGTGCGGAGGGAGTGGTCTGCGGCATCTGGCTACGGAGCATCGTCGGCGGCAGTGCTGCGCGATCTTGATCCGCCGATCCAGCGACCGACAGGTCACGAACAGGCCTACGATCTGATGCGCTCGACCGCGCTCGGGCAAAGGATCGATGATGACACTTGGCGTTTGAAAGGTCGTGAGCAAGAGCTGCTGATCGAGTTTGGGTATTACATCCTCGACACGGTGCGCGGATCAGTCGTCAAGCAAGAGTACCTCGACAAGTACATCAACGACGAGTTGGACGGCTGGGGGACGTATGCGCGGGTGCCGCTGTCGGAGAGCGCTCGTGAATTCCTGCACGGGTATGTTCGCGAGCTGATCCTCAACGAATACACTCGCATCAAGGCCAGGCAAGAAGCCGAGCGATAACGATTAATGTCGAGAATAAACGACGAAAAGGTGTACAGTGTCGGAAATTCCCGTCGCTAACGGTTGGCAGCAGATCCTCGCGGCAGCCCTCGCAGAAGCCCGCGGCTTGCCGCCGGAGTGGTGCTTCGAGATCGTGAAGGCTGAGACCGTCGACGGCGCTCTGAAGATCTCCGCGAACTACGTCTCAGGCGACGTCCCGCTCGACGATCACCTTCCGCCAGATCAGAAGATCCCGCATCCATGGAGGGCGATGATGCGGATCCGGGAGAAGGCCCGCGAGAAGTCGCTGGCCACATGTGAGTGCTGCGGTTGTCCGGGACGCCTGGTCGATGCTGACGAGGAAGTGCGCGTGCGGTGTCGGCTGCATGAATATGTACTTGACGCCGTGGCTTGGGGAGCGTCCGCGTCGGTGGCGGGCTTCATGTTCGAGACGCGTGAGGAGGCGATGGCACATTTCCTGAAGGACTACGGCGATGGCCTCGACATGATGCAGGAGCTGTTGGCGCAGCAGGGGCGATATAAACAACATGACCCGCTTGATGGCTCCGAGTGAGCCTCAAGCCGGCCTATGCTCTGGATCGTTTCCAGATCAGCCTCAATCAGGCCGCGTCATCGATATCGTCCTCCATGTCGCTCCAGTCGATCGGTGGATGTCCGAAGACGATCTCCCACAGCTTCATGCTGGCCTCGCGCGTAGACGTGTAGGCAGAGCTGCAATATCCGTTCCTGCCGAAGACGGTCGCTCCGAACTCGAATCCCTCATCTACGGCATGCCCAAAGAATTCGATGCTCGGATATCGGTGCGCCAATGTGGCGAGTACGCGCTCTGGAACCGCCCAGGCGGTGAGGAACATTACCACGATCTGCTGATCCCCGACTTTTACGAGCTGGGAGCACCATGCTTTGGATTCAGTGCCCCAGTGCGTTTCACGCCACTCGCTCATATCCAGACCGGTGTCCTGAGCTTCATCTTGCTCAGCCACAATGCTGCCGCTGACCACGACTTCATGCTCCCCAACTGACTGAGCCACGGGGTGGGGCAAGACGCGCTCGAAGTCGAGCGCGAGGACCATGTCATCATTCGTCAGAAGTTTCTCACCAAAATCGGTGAATGCTGACCTGTTGTCAATCGTCTCGCGCGTGAAGCACTCATCGATCATACGTTGTATCTCATTCTTCGGACCACGGAACTCTATCCGGTTACCAACCCAACTTGGCATGTACTTCTCCATGAATTTTACCACACAGCGGCGTGAAGCACCTGGTGGCTGAGTGACACTTGATCACTTCCGGCCATTCGAGCGCAGGTGCGACTTGCCGCTCATGAAAGGCTGTCCTGCATTCAGCCGGCGTGCAAGCGGGTAGGGGAGGTTCCTTCAGCGGATCGGGGAGAAGCTCGTACGCCGCTCCACAGCCGTGGAAGTTAAAAGAAGCAGCTTGAAGCGCAGCCGCTAGACGCCGCCGACGCGATCGTCGTTCGTGTACGTCCTCTATGAATAGTTCCGGATGCAGCCGGAGCCGGGACACCCTCTGCATCACTAACACCAAAAGGAGCCGCAACTGTCGCTGACGATCTTCGATTGCAGCAATGGTCGGCCGCACACCTGATTCCGCTGCCCTTGCCGCACGACGCTATAGATCAGCGACGCACCTTGACACTGTCCGTCGTCGAATGATTTGAGACGTTTTGGGCTTTTGAAGATTGGAGTTTCCGGCTCGGTTTGCGTGTTGATTTAAGCCGCTTTGGCCTGGTGGTTCAAGCGGCGTTGTGTGATGGTTTCTCGTTTGATCCTTTCGCGTTCGATTAGGATGGTCTGGCCGCGTCCGAAGTAGACGTCGGCCGGGGTGAGATTGTCGAGGCTCTCGTGGTATCGGCGATGATTGTAATGCTCGACGAAGGCCGCGATCTGGGCTTCCAGGTCTTGCCTGAAGAAGTAGTTTTCGAGCAGGATGCGGTTCTTCAGCGTCTGGTGCCAGCGTTCGATCTTGCCCTGCGTCTGCGGATGACCGGGAGCGCCGTGGACCTGGTCGATCTTGTATTTCTCCAGCCATTCACCGAGATCGGAAGCGACGTAACACGGGCCGTTATCGGACAGCAGGCGTGGCCGATGCTCGACCTTGACCTTGTCACATCCTGATGCAGCCAGCGCCAGGTCGAGCGTGTCGGTGACATCATCGACTTTCATGCTGGTGCACAGCTTCCAGGCGATGATGTAGCGGGAGTAATCATCGAGGATGGTCGAGAGGTAGAACCATCCCCAGCCGATGACCTTCAGGTAGGTGAAGTCGGTCTGCCACATCTCGTTCGGCCGCGTGGTCTTGTCCTTGAACTCGTCATTGGCCTTGATGACGATATAGGCTGGCGACGTGATCAGGTCGTGGGCCTTGAGCAGGCGATAGACCGAAGCCTCTGAGACGAAATAGCTTTCCGTGTCGGTGAACTTCACCGCCAACTCGCGCGGCGAAAGATCAGCATGATCCAGCGCCATGGTGATGATGCGATCCCGAATGTCGTCGGGGATGCGGTTCCACACCCGTGACGGCGCGGAGGTCCGGTCTTCCAGCCCCTCGACGCCATGGGTCAGGAAGCGATCATACCAGCGATAGAAGGTCGGCCTTGGAATGCCGAGTTTGTCGAGTGTCTGCCTGGCTGACAAATGAGACTGCTCGACCAACCGGATGATCTCAAGCTTTTCGGTGGCGGGATATCTCATTCGTCGTCGCCCCCATGCCCGATCATGCTTTTTTTGAGCAGGCGGTTCTCCAGGGTGAGGTCGGCCAGCGCCTCCTTGAGGTCGCGGCTCTCCTTACGCAGCGCCTTCACCTCGTCACTCGTTGCCGAACGGGCAGTGTCGCCTGCAAGCCGCTTCTTGCCCGCTTCGAGGAATTCCTTGGACCAGCTATAATACAGGCTCTCGGCGATCCCCTCGCGGCGGCAGATCGTGGCAATGCTGTCTTCGCCACGCAGGCCCTCCAGGACGACCCGGATTTTGTCCTCGGCCGAATGATGCTTGCGCGTGGCGCGGCGGATGTCTTTGATCGCCTTCTCTGCCGCCGATGTCTGCGGCCCGGATTTTTGTCTCATCTTCGCTTCCTTTGAGTGAGCTACGATGAGCCGAAAATCCTCTCTTCTCAATTAACCCAGTTCTGTCTCATGGGCGCTGATGTCGGACAAGGCAGCAGCCTCTGGCAAAAGGCAAGGCGCCGGGTGGCAGCGCCGACGTCCAGGCCCTGTGGGATCTGCTGCAGGCGTCCGGGAACTACGAGCACGCGTGGCTGGCGAAACTCTGGCAGGCCTACCTCATGGAAAGGATGCACTGATGCCGATAAGCGAATATCCGCGCATCAAGCTTGACGATCTAGTCGAGGATTTCCCCGGCGTGTTCGATGCCGCCCGCCATGTCGACGTCGGGATCGGTCGGCCACCGCTTGTCAGGGCTTTTGTCAGCGAAACCCTGCCGCACGATCCGTCGCTGGCGGTTCTCGAGATCAAGGAGAAGTGGGGCGGAATGCGGATCTGGTGCGAGACGCCGGTTCTGCAAGCGAGGCTCGCAACAGGCAAGGTCGAGATCAAGAGCGGCCTGACCTGCGAGGTCTGCGGTGCGGCCGAATTGATCCGCCGTCCGCCACCGGGCCGTTACGCCTGGTGGCGCTGCCTCTGCGACAACCATGCCTCCGATGATCAGAAATCGTGGGGTACGCACGGTGCCGGCCGGATGGACGGGATGTTGCAGTGCCAGGGCGGCTGGTACCGCTACGACGAAATCACCGATGCGATGCTGCCGACCGCACCGCCGGAAGGATGGGGCCGATGACGCACAGATGGGAAGATCTGAGCAAAAAATATCCGCGGCTGATCCCGGCATGGTTCGGGTTCCAGTGCCAATTGGGCTGGCTGCGGATTCTGGATGACTATCTCGCGGTGATTGATCGCAAAATGCCGGTGAGCGCGGCCTACGAGTTGAGGCAAGTGAAGGAGAAACTTGGCACGCTGAGGATCTATGACGCGTCCTACGGCGAGACGCTTTCATCTGTCACGGCGATCACCGACGCGCATCGGCTGGCCGAGGCTCGGTCCCTGCACACATGCGAATATTGTGGACGGCGCGGACGGTTTCGCAAACGCGACAGATACCTGACCGCAACCTGCGACGATCATGCGGTTCAGCATGGGATCATGGCGATCCCGGAAGAACCCGAACCGCGTGACTATCGCCAGACGCACGAGGGCTGGATTGTCTATGATCCGGATCTTGATGCGTTTGTTGAAACCGAGGCACCGGACTGGGCATGATGAACGGATTGCTCTGTCGCCGCCGCGCAAGTCTCGGCATTGCGCGCGCAGGCGCCATCGAAACCATGGATCGCGAAACCTTGCTGTCCGAGGCCATCCGTCGCTGCCCGGATATGGAGCCCAACCTCGCGACCGACTGGGTCGCTGACGACGAGACCTGCCGGCGAGCGGGATGGCTGTTGGTCGAGCACACCGGGACGCTGTTTCATCTTGGCCGCCGGCTGTTGGAACTGTCAGCGCCCAGCGGGGCCTTGTTGCCGCCGCTGGAGTTTCGCCTGTGCCGACAGACTGAGCCCTCGGCAGGAGAACTGATCTCGGCGCCGCTGCTGGAACCATGGTCACTGGTCCTGTTCCAGAGCGGTCACCGGCCGGCCTGCTGGAAGCTCGGCGGCATCGTACATCATCCGGATCATCATCAGCTATGGGTGACGACCCGGCTTTTGTACCTGCATCGGGAAAAACAGATGGCCCACACGGAGGAGGGGTGGGTGCGGCTCGGACAGCGAATGTCGGCGTGACGGCATTTTTTGGCAGCCGAGAGGAATTGGCTTGCGGCGCATGAACCGTCCACGCGGCCAAGATCGCGGGCATCGCTTGAGAGGTCAAATGACAAAACTGTGGATCCAGTCTGGCCAGCATTGTGCCGGCGAGAACACGGGTTTCGATCCAGGCCTTATCATCGAACTGTGAGCAACAAGAAGCCGGGCCCAAGCACCGGAAACAGGGATGTCCGCATGAGCATGAATTCGGAAGATCGAAAGCGATGGCTGCGGGGAGCCTATCTCGACCGCATCGTTGAGATTGCGCAGCACTACGCGGCGACGCGGACATGTTTCATCGATGCCGATTTTGTTGGCTTCGTCGCCGGCGAGCTCGAGGATTTGCGCGATCTTTCGGATGAGGATCGTCAGTATCTGAGGGATCAGGTCGGACTCGAATCCTTGCGATGCGTCGCCCTATCGCGAGCAAGAGACCGCGAGGAGATATTCGGACAGTTCGTCACCGACAACAATGATGTCGTCGCTCGCGACGCAGAATTCATGTTCGACATCGTGTGGGTCGGTCTCGTGCGGGATGCCGTCTCCGGCATGCGGACCTATCCGACGTCGTGGCGTGTCAAGATGGAGGGCGGCAAGGAAAAATTCGGCTGCTGCGTGTTGTTCGTATCGTTCGATGTCGCCGCTCGGGGCGCCATGCCCGAACTCCGGCGGTTGCGTGAGGAGGTCAGGCTGCGATCGTTGGCAACCTGCGATATTTGCGGGAATCCCGGCAGACTGCGGCTCGGACAATGGGCCAAGACTACATGCGAGCGACATGCCGCCGTCCTCGGAGAGTTCCGGGCAGACGATGGCTGATGGCTGCTGGGCCGATCCATGGCACTGGCTCGAAGACGGGCAAGACTATCCTCCCGAGGCCGCCGAAGTTCTGAAAGATCTCCTTCCTGTTCGCAACCGTCCGAAGAAACACTTTGTCGATCTCGTACCCCGGACCGACATTGCCCGCCAGATCGAGGTCGATATCAAAACGAATTATGGTCGGAAGGCTGATCTGCTGCTGGAATTCATCGGCCAGATCGAGATCGCCGTTGTTGCCGCGATGGCGGTTGCCAATCACGATGTGGAGTTCTGGCTGAGGTCCGAGGTCGACCGGTGGGTTGGCGTACAGCCCTTGTCCGACGACGACCGGGAGTTCCTTCGTTGCTACCTCCGAAGCCTGGAAATCGACGAAGGGGTGCAAGCGATGGCAAGATTTTTTGGCGGACACCCGGTGCTGGAGCAGAAGGCTGCTCTGCTCATGGGTCGCGAGAGAAAACTGATCGGGGATCATGCCGGGGACCTGACCGATGCTGCCCGTGGCAGCGTCGTGAAGGAGGAATATCTCGACCGCTATGTCCGCGACGAGGTGGCACTGTTTCCGTCCGTGCTCGACCTGTCGCCGGCAGACGTCGCGTGGCTGCGGCGCTGGCTGCGCCGGATGATCGACGCCGAATATGCCCGGATCCGGGAGAGGCAGTCGAAAAGCTGATGTCGACAATAACCGACCAAAAGGTGGACACTGCCGGATAATCTCATCTCCGCGGGCTGGCGTCGCATTCTTGTCGAGGCCCGGGGCGAGGTCGCAAAACTCCCACGTGAATGGGATGTCGAGATCGTCTCGGCGACACGCGCCGGATGGAGCACTGCGGCTGGAGGCAACGTACAACGCCTTCGACATGCCGCTGGACGAGAGTGTTTCGCATCCCTGGCAAGCCTGGATGCAGATCCGGCAGGCTGCGCAGGCACGTTCTCTCGTCACCTGCGAGATCTGCGGTCCCGCGGGCCGGGCGAGGGGAGGTGGAGATTCTGGTCTCGTCCGGTGCGATCACCATGTCGATGTCGTCGATGACCCGGACGACCGCGAAGTCCTCAGGCATTTTCTCGAAGATTATGGCGACGGGCTGGACTTCATGCAAGAAATGCAGCGGATGTCCAGGGACAGCGACGATGACACGCGACATTAGAGTCGATGTGGGAGACGGCTGGGCGGCTATCATCCTCAACATCAATTGTTGTCGGATCAGCCTGGCCGTCGGCATGGGGATTTCGGCTTCACCGGGCCTGGCGAAATTCTGGCCGCATGCGCATCCATGTGACGGCAGACGGCGATGATCCCGGATCGATCCAGGCAAGCAAGTGCTCAGCCGGATCGCCTGGCATCGATCCGGCCGAACCTGAACCCGATGGACCACCGGAATGGATAACGACGAATACGAATGCGTGTGTGACTGGCTGCGGCTCGAATGGCTGCCAGTCGAAATCCATCCGCAGCCAAGCTCGCACGTTATCGCGACCGATATCGTTGGGATCACGAAAAACCGGCGGACTCTGAACGCTGCCGCCAGTCACGAACGAACGTCCTTTAAAGATTCTCAGACAGTTCGATATTGGCAGGATCGTTCATGGTGATGGCCTGCGAAAAGGATAATGCGACGGCGTTCAACTCACGCCAGACATCGGCGACAAAGATCGGCAAAGACAGCATGGTATGCTCTCCAAGCCTTTGATTAAAAACCGTTTATGTGACATCAGGATCGGCAAAAAATGGAAGCGGTTCCAAACCGGATAGAACCAGTCTTTTTCGAGCAATCCATACCAGCATCTATGGCGCAAAAGTGCGGAACCAAGGAGCAATAGCCCCACTGCATACAACGTCGCCAAGCTCTTCCTACGGCTTGCGGACATAGATGGGATCCTCAGACAGCGGATCAGGAACGCGCGATTTGCCGTGCTTGTTCACGCCGGCGCCGATTTCGATGATCTGCCAAAGGTCGTCCGCATTCTCCATACCGAATTCCTGTTCCAGCATCGCGATGAACGCCCTTGTCGAAAGAATGTCCAGATGAAGATCTTCGCTCTGCCTGAGGGCTGCGCGGGCGCGTCGGTCATCGACCAGGAGAACGACAGCCTGGCTGATCCTCGACGATGGTCTCTGCCGCCTTGAGAATGTCGAAAGGGCTGTAGTCGCCACGATCAGCACAATCCGGCTTCAGTTCGGGATGGCTTCCACCCATCGTCCAGTTTGTCATCGCTTTCGAATATTCGCGTCCGACGGCGGTTTCAATCACCGAAACTCGATGCCTGTTATCGTCAAACCATTCCGCTATTGTTCGGCGTTGATCCGTCCGTTGATCGTCGCCAGGATCTGGATCTCGTATGGCCTCGATTTGCACCATATCCGTGATCCAGACGTCGACGCCGGGAACGAACAGACAATCCAGCGCCTCGCGCCCGGCCATGAAGAGCAGGGAAAGCGGCGAATTGTCCGGGATGAGAAGGCGTGGCCTACGAGAGATATCGTCATCCATCATCGCATGCGCCACCGGCTCATCGCGCGATCAATCTCTTGCTCGATCTCCTCCGAGTTCCGTCCATTCAGAGCATCTTCGGCCATTCGGACAACATAGGAGGGATCGCGCGTATCGTAACCAAGCGGATCGACCGACCGGCTATGGAGTGTCGGTCGGGATTTGCGAACTTCGGTGGGGACGGGTTCCCCTGCCTGCGGTCTTCAGTCGAATGAACTCTTCCGCAGACATAACCACTGCCCGAGGCTGTTCCCGGTTCGTCACCAGAACAGCTTCGACATCCGCCGCCCCTAATGAGAGTGGAGTGGGGCCCGGCTCCGCCCCTCCCTCATGCGGCAATCGAGGCCCCGATGCCCCGGTTGCGGTGCACGGCCTGCGGCAACGCCGTCTGGACAATCGTGCGGATCTGGAGGCAAGGACGCCGATCGTAAAATCTTAAGCCTGCCGGCAGTTTTGGGGCTCCCAGCTTGCGCGAGTCCCGGTACCGTCCGGCTTCGATCCGCTGGAGGTAACACGATGACGATCTTCAACTCTCGCAATCCCGCCGGCCAGGCGGCGCTAGAACTGGGCCTGCTCACCGCCGGCATTGCGTCGACTTTCCATGACGCGCTCGCCGCCGGGATGCAGGCTGCCGACCGCGCCCGGGAGCGCCGTGCCGCCTATCAGTTCGCGTGCGACCTGGCGGAGGCCCGTGGCCGCGCTGACGATCTTGGCCATATCGCCATTCGCGCCGTCAAACATGTTGCGGCGCTCGAAGCCGAAGTCCGTCGTCTGCAGACCGCTCTCACTCAGCGCCAGGCCCATATCGACCGTCTGCGTGCAGGAGGTGGCGCGTGAGTGTTATCCCCGATCTTTCCGATGAGGGTCTGGTGAAGCAGTTTGGTGATGTGATGCACGAGATTCCGGAATTGTACGAGGCGCTGCGGCGCTTAGAGATCGAACGCCGGCCGCGATCCGGGCCGGGCGCTTTTGCAATGAAGAGCAATGGTATCTCAATGCAGGGTGCCGGCAGTGCGATACGTATCCGTGTTGGCAGCACCAGGCACCAGAAGTAGCTCGCGAAACCGGGCGGCCAACACTTGCCTTTTTGCCTCCTCGGTTTCTTCGGCGCTCGGGATTTTGAGGATCTCGGGCGCTTCCACCTCCGGCTTCGGCCTGGCATAAGCTGGCTTTACACTCCTGGCTTTCAGGCTGCGAGCGCATGCCGCCGTCGTCGACATCCCGAGCTTGACGAGATCATCGTCGCCCAACCGCAGCAGCCAGTCCTGTTCCGCCATGCCGAGTGCAGACAGATCCATCGTGGCGCGGCCGGCAGCATCCGCCCGGGCGTAGAGGCGAACCACTTCGGCCGGAGACATCGCCCGGGCAATCGCATCGGCCGCCGCCTGCTGCTGTTTCGCAAGCCGGGCGGCATCATCGACGTCGGAAGTTTGTATGTTTTCGAACCCTTCCGTGTCCGGTGGCGGAATCCGTCCGAACAATCGCAGGATTGGGGCAAAAATCGCCACGAGCAGCCCGAGGGCAGCGTCCAACCAGGTCACCGGGTTGAGCAAGTTCCACAGCGATTTCTTTGGTTTTTCCTTTTTCATGTCGGACTCCCTTGGTGATGAAGCCAAGAGTCTCGCCGGCGACCGCAAGTGACAAACGGCGCGAAGTCGTACGATCCGGCCCCTCCGCGATCGTTCACCCTTCGAAGCCGGGATTATCGCCACTCCATCGAACATCGGGTATCGAAGTGCCGCCAAGAAAATGCATCGGACGTTCATTTTCCCTCTTGCGCCCGGTTTTGTTTGCTCCAACACTTTTGATGTGGGGTCGCACAAAGTCGGGTTTCCACAGTCGATAACCTCCTGAACAGCAGGACAATTTAACGCACGACGACCTCGGCGCGAATGGCGAAGCCATGCTCCAGGTCTCCAACACAAGGTCATGCGATGTCGCACACGATCACCAAAATCATCGAAGGTCTCCGCTACAGCACACTCACGGCGACCGAAGTCTGCAACTTTGAGAGCTCCAACGGTTCGAGGGACTTCCGCTATGAAGATACAAGCCTTTACCTGTCGCCCCGGGGGCGTTTCTTCCTTGCGGGGTATGGCGGTCCGCTGAGCAGGTGGTCGCGCTCTGATTACGGCGGCTACACTGGCGGCGAGGGATTGCTCCCCGTCACCATCGCGGAAGCCCGCTCGTTTGCCGAGGAGCACGCCTCCGCGCAAACCATCGCAGAGTTCTTCGAAATCGAGGACGCGTGACATGCAACGCATGAGAGCACGCAAAAGCCCGGGACGGCAGAGACAAATCGATGCGCTCCTGCAGCAGACGAACCGCCACGAGATCGACATGGCGGCGCGCATCCTGACCTGCCTCGTCCGAGGCTCGTACTTTGACGCGGACGCCATCAACGAAGCGCACCCCCGTGCCCTTGAACTGGCATATCTCCACCTCGGCGACGACTGAGGAACCTGGCTGATCACGGCGGGTAGCGAATACCAACGGAGTCCAGCATGAACAAGAACGACGCGAATGCCCTGCCTCGGCGGGAGCGGCGAAGCCATACCAGTCGACTGACGGTCGATCTGCCTTCAGGGACACTGACGGCCCTCAAGATTCACGTCGCCCGGCGCGAAACTACCATTCGTGCAGTGGTGACCTCGCTGATCCAGGGGGAGATCGCGCCGGAGGTCAGCGCGAATGAAAACCGCAAGCAAATGGCCGGTCAAGCGACCCTGCACTTGCCGACACCAACTACACCGGCCGACTGGCCGTCTATTCCTCGAAAGGACCTGACGTATGGACTTGAACAAGATCGCAGCTCAAGAAGCTCTGTTCCGAGCATGCTGGAAAACACTGGTTGACCAGACGCGCAGCATTGACGAGGCCGATTGTGGCGATGGCCTCACTGCAGGTTGGTACCTGCAACTCGCTCCTACGGGCATCAGCTTGCGGCAAGAGGCAGACGTAGAGGGCAAGCCGCGGACGCTGTTGGTAAGTTTGCCCTCAAATCTGCATGTCTGGAACCTGGCCCGGGCTTTATCCTCATCGACCGGCTGCATGGCGATCTCCTATGTGCTCTTCATGTTCGGACAGTTTCCCGCCGACATGCCACGGCAGTATCGCGACGAGATCCGAAAGGCCGCCGAGGCCGTCGTGTCCCATGCCGTAAAGCTGCAGCATGACGAGGAAAAAGCTGAATTCGGCCGCAAGTCAGCGACGCGGCACTAGGTCGCCGTGACGCTTCGACCACTCTACTGAGCCTCGGGGGAGGGCGCCCGAAACCCTTTCCCCTCCCACCACACGGGATCGCTACCCGGAATCCCAGTCCTTCTCATCAACACGTGTCTTTCGACGCGGCCATTAGTCCGCGAACGGAAAGCCGCGATCATCACCTGGAATTCTCCTGATGAACCCTGCTCAACCACTCTACTCGACCGCCTATGGACAAGCCTGGTGCGGCAATTCGCTCGAACTCATCGATCGGCTTGACGATGAAAGCGTCAACCTGGTCATGACCTCGCCACCGTTTCCGCTGCTGAGACCAAAAGCCTATGGCAATGAGGACCAGACCGCTTATGTCGACTGGCTCGCCGCCTTTGCCGAAAAAATGGTGCCAAAACTCACCACGGACGGCAGCTTCGTCATCGATCTCGGCGGGGCCTATCAACGCGGCACCCCTTCTCGCAGCCTTCACATCTACAAAGTCGTTCTTCGTCTCTGCGAAGACCTGGGGTACCATCTTTGCCAGGAGTTTTACTGGCACAATACGGCCAAGCTGCCGAGCCCGATCGAATGGGTGAACAAGCGCAAGATCCGCGCCAAGGACGCCGTCAACACGATCCTGTGGCTCGGCAAATCGCCGTGGCCAAAGGCAGACGTCCGAAACGTCCTCACCCCATACAGCGAAAGGATGCGCAAACTTCTCGCGGAAACAGATAACCGCACGGAAGAAGCCGTTCGACCGAGCGGGCACAGCATGACGAAAACCATTGCACGCGATAACGGCGGAGCTATTCCTTCCAACGTGCTGGAAATTCCAAACACGAGCAGCAATGATGCCTATCTGCGCCGCTGCAAGAGACTTGGGGTGACCCCACACCCGGCCCGGTTTCCAAGATTGCTTCCGGAATTCTTCATCAGGATGCTGACCGCTCCCGACGATCTCGTCGTTGATATCTTTGCCGGATCAAACACGACCGGCGAGGCGGCGGAGAGGTTGCATCGGCGCTGGATCTCATTCGAGATGAACAGGGATTATGTCGCGTCCTCGCTCGCGCACGCTCGAACTGATCGGGATCATTTGAGCGCTCGCATCACTGCGGCGGCAAGATCACAAGGCACCCCGCAGGCAATCCTCACCTTGATACCGTTCGCAAAGTCCACAACTATGGTTGACGCACCACCATCGCCGCCGCTTGGAACATTCAGGACAGTCGCCGGCACAAAAGCCGGCCCATCTTTCACAGTCAGCGCTTGGCGCCGCCACGTGTAGAGCAGCCCTGTCGAAACATCAAAACGACGCGCTACCTCCGAGACATTTGCCCCCGGAGTGAATGCTGCCTCCAGAATTTCCAGCCGTTCATCCGGCGACCAACGACGACGTCGTTCTTGACCCGTCAGCAAAATGGCCTGTGCCATAGTTCCTCACTGCGCTCTTAAATCCACTCTCAAGAGCGCAAAATCACGATATCGCCAAAAACTCGCAAGGCGGTCCACGCCGGAGGGATACCTTGCCGGTCAATACCGCTTCCGAGAAGCGGAACGCGCCTGACGATCTTTCGGGACAGATCTTCGGTATTCCGTCTCGATGGATCGAGGATCAGGCCGCCGTTTCATCCGAGATCAAGAGCGCCATTCGCTCCATGCTTGACCTGATCATAATGCTGAAGGGGCAGGTTCGAGAGATCGATCCTCCGCCGCTATGGGCTTATCGGGAATGCGTATCTCTATTGACTGCGTTCGAAGGTTACAGGTTGAATAGGCGCACCCTCTTGGAGCGCTACACAGACTATTCCGATGTTATCCGTCGCTAGGTTGCACCTGCTGCACTTCTGGATGACGAAGATTGCCGTCCCGCGAAGCACCATAATGCGGCGCCCCATGTCGACTGCGTAGACGACCATGCTCTCGGCAAACCGCTTTTTACCCCTGAAAAGGCGCTTACAAATCTCGCTATTTGACGACGGTCTTACTGTCAGGCGGCAGCTTTCGGTGCAATTTCAGCAATGCTTCGAGAATTGCGATGTATGTTAATGCCAGCCACAGCCTCGACTGCGCCGACTCTGACCGATGTGGATCCGCTTTATGAGAAGCCCGCCCCCTCGTCGTTTTCTCAATCCACAAACCTCGCGGGCAATCCGTCTCTAACCATACGTGCTGGGTTCTCCACCCTCGGCTTGCCCGTTGGGCTACAACTGATCGGCCACTGTCGGAGGGATCGAGATATCCTTGCTACAGCAAGTGTTGTTGAGGACTCCATGAGCCTTATCGATCAACGTCCTCTTTTGTTTTAGAGCCAAATCTCCGACCGGATAACTCCTACACGAATGAATGTGATCTGCTTCCTACTATAAGATGCATAACTTGGTGTGCTTCCAATAAATTGGACCATTTGGAACTGGAATTTTACACTTGACCAGTTCGTTACACCAACTTGCGCTCCCCTTGAGCGCGCCCGACATGTAGCTGGCCGCACACCACCTCACATCAGCACGTTTGGCAGGAATGTGATGATTGGCGGCACCAGCGTGAAGAGCATTAGCAGACCGACAAGGACTGCGAGAAACGGCAGAAATTCCTTTGAAAAATCCTCGATGGAGCATTTGGTGATAGAGCAGACCGTGAACATCACCGTGCCGATGGGCGGCGTGACCGAGCCGATGGCCGTGTTGAAGACCAGCACGACGCCGAGATGAACGGGGTCGATGCCGAGACTGGTCGCCACATCGAGCAGAAGCGGTCCGAGAATGATGATGATCGCCAATCCCTCGAAAATCGTGCCGAGAACAAGCAGCGCGATGTTGATGACGATCAGAACGACATATTTGTTTTCCGAAATGCCGAGCAGTTGCGACACCAGCATCTGCGGCAGTTGTTCCAGGCTGAGGATTAGCGAGAAGACCGAGGCGGAGGCGACGATGAACATAACGCCGGCTGTCGTCAGCGCCGATTCACGCAGCAGGTCGTAGCTGTCGGAAAAAGACAGGCCCTTGTAGATGATGGCTCCGACGAAGAATGCATAGAGGGCGGCGAATGCACCGAGTTCCGTCGGCGTGAAAAAGCCTGTTCTAAGGCCGAACAACAGCAGGACCGGCATGGCCAGCGCCCAGAGCGCAGCATGACCCTTGGTCCAGATTTCACGCGGTCTTGCACGTTCCGTTCTCGCCTGCGTATGTCCATGGCGGCGTGCGCACCAGCGCACAGTCAGCATCAACGCCGCGGCGATGAATAAGGCTGGAATGACGCCGCCCATGAACAGGCGTCCTATCGAAGTATCGGTCAGGAGACCATAAACGATCAATGCGATGGATGGCGGCATGATCGGCGCGATCAGGGCCGATGCGGCACTGACCACCGAACCATAGGCGTTGGTATAGCCGTGCTGACGCATTACCGGCACAATGGTCCGCGCATCGATGGCGGCATCCGCATTGGCGGAACCGGACATGGCACCCATGAACAACGAGTTCACCACTGCGATCTGTGCCAGCCCGCCCTTCCAGTGACCGACGAGCGTTTCGGCAAAGCCGTAAAGCCGGTCGGCAATGCCGCCGCGCGCCATGGCGCAGCCCGCGACCACGAACAACGGCACGGCCAACAGCGGGAAGGATTCGAGCGCCGAACCCATCCGCTGCGCGACGATGCTCGCCATCATCGGATTCTGGACAAAGTAGATCATCGAGGCGCCGAGCATGACGAAACCGACCGGCAGCCCGAGCAGCAGCAGAACGACGAAGGCGATAGCGGTCAGGGTCATTGGAAATTCTTCTCCCCACGCAGGCGGGCAACGATATCAAGAAGGCGCACGATGATGATCATGATCATGCCGGCGGCAATGAAGGCCGCGATGATCCATTTCGGCCAACCGAGCGCCAGAAACGTCGTGAAGCGGGCGGTGGAGATCTGTGCATAGGCGGCCCGCACAACGGCGGCGGCGATCAGGATCGTCAACAGATCGGCGGCAACCATCGCGGCCATCTGCAAGCGCGGCGGCAACCGCTCCACGACGGTGGCGATGCCGAACATCTGGTCGGACATGCAGGCGCCCGCAAGACCGAACCAGACCGTGACCGCCATCATCACGACCGCGAGATCGTGTGCCCAGGGAATGGGGGCTTGAAAGAAATTGCGGGCGATGACATCCGCAAAAACCACGAGGACGATCGCTCCGGTCGTCACCGCCGGAAGCGCGACGCCGAAAAGGCGGATCAGACTACGCATTGAACGCTCCCAAAATCCGTGGGTGGCGGCGAAGGCGTGCAAGCGCCTCCGCCCTTCCTTCAGATTACCAACCGGCCCTTTACTTGGCCACCGCCGCCGCGCGAACCTGTTCGAAGAGACCCGCAGGCCACTTCGGGAAGCTCGTATAGTATCCGGCCGTGGCCTTGCGATAGGCCTCGATGTCGGCGGTGTGGAAGGTCACGCCCTGTGCTTCGAACGCCGTGCGGATTTCGCCTTCGAGCTTGGCCGACAGCTTCGTCAGGTCCTGACCGCCGGTTTTGAACTCTTCCATCAGAATGGCGCGGTCGCCGTCGCTCAGCTTCGCGTAAACCGCCTCGCTCATCACCCATCCGGTGAAGAGATTGAAGTGACCGGTCAGCGTGATGTGCTTGACGACTTCCTGCCAGCCCGAGGCACGGAGGCCGGTCAGCGGGCTTTCTGCAGCCGTGACAACACCCTGGGAAAGCGCCGAATAGACTTCGCCCGCTTCGACAGTGGTGGCGACGACGCCGAGAGGCTGGAAGGTCTTCAGCCAGCTTTCGACGGGGGGAACACGCATCTTGACGCCCTTGAGGTCCGTCGGCGCCGGATAGCCCTTGTCGCCGATCATATGGCGCGGACCGTCAAACCAGTTCAGCGCCACAGGGCGAATGCCTGCGTCCTTCGCAAGACGGTCGTAGAAGCCCTGCATCAGTGGGGAAAACGCAATGTTTTCGGCTTCATCCGTGCTGGAAACCATGAAGGGGCCTTCAACGACGGAAAGCTCCGGCACGCCGAACGTCGACAGGAACGAGGCGGAGGTGAAGGTCATGACGGGTTGACCCTGGCTCGCCTGCTCGATGGAGTCGGTCGTGCTGCCAAGCTGGCCCGAGGGGAAGCCCTGGAACGAGACACGGCCTTCGGTCCGCGTCTTGACGCGTTCGGCAGCGGCCATCGCACCCTTGTAGGATTCGCTGGTCGGCGCGTTGACGGTCGCGATGCGTATCGTCACGTTCTCGGCGACGGCCGGGGCCGACAGGAGAGCCGATGCAAGGAACAGTCCGCCAGCGATTGCACCGCGGCGCGTCGTCTTCAAAGTGGTCATGTTGCCCCTCCTCTGATCAGGGTTTGTTGTTGTCATTGTATCTCGAACCAGTGCAGGTCTTGCGCTGGCAGGCATGACGCCAGGCCCTTCCCTGGGCATGGCGTTCCAGCGCACGTTTCAGGCATCCACCGGACTGGGGGCCGGTTTCGTCGTGCGATAGATTTCATCAATTGTCATGGCGGTCGAAATATCGACGTCCATGGGACTTTCATGGCCGAAGCCGCCCTTGGCGAGGCAGGTGAGGGCAGCCGTCTGCGCGGCAGCGGCGAGGGCTTCCTCCGGCGCTTCCGCGCGCAGAAGTCCGACCAGCGTGCGCGCAATGAAGCTATCGCCTGCTCCGAGCGTATCGACCGGCGCGACAATGGCAGCGGGTACAACGCTCAGCCCGCAGGCACCGAGCAGTAACGCACCACGGTCGCCGAGCGTCACTAGAACCCATTGCGCGCCAGCATCACGGGTGAATTCAGCAAGCGCGAGGGCATCGTCGCGCCCGAGATCACCACCGGAAAAGGCGGCAAGAAAGCAATGCTTCGCCAGCGGTGCGATGTGAGCCCTGTCGCGGATCGTCGCAAAATCGTAGGAAACGCGCGTCAGCCCGGCGATCAACGGTATCCATGCATCGATATGGCTCGAACGGCCGGTATGCAGCGCGTCGACCTGGCGGGCGAACTCAAGATCGGCCGTCTCGGGCGCGATAATCGAAACACCGAGATTGGCCCCTGCGAACACACGGTCGCCATCCTGAAGCTCAATCACGCAATAGGCGGTCGCGCCCGGCAGAAAGCGGAGGCGTGAAACGTCAACCCCTTCTCCTGCCAGCGCATCGCGGATCGCGCGTCCGGCGGCGTCGTCGGCAACGGCTCCGGCATAGGCGGAGCGTGCACCGGTACGACGTGCAAACGCTGCGAGATTGACGCAGTTTCCACCCGGATACATGACCTTTTCGTCACTGTAGCAATCGACGACGTTGTCGCCGAACGCCAGAACGAATGGTTCGTTTGTCATGCTCGTTCCCATCTCTCTTGCTCATTTAAGAGAACGTTCGCATAATTGTTTCAAGCCTGTCAATTGCGCTTGACACGTCCCGGCAAAAAAATAATACGTATTATAACGTCATATCGAGAAAGGCTTCAAAATGACCTTGCCATCCACTTTCGACAAAGGGGTGCTTGCAGCCCTTGGTGCCCTTGACGCGAGCGCAATCCACCACGTCTTCTTCGTTGCCTGCGGCGGTTCGCTTTCCATCATGCATCCTGCAAAATTCCTGCTGGATCAGCATGCGGCGATTGCTTCGGATGTCTATAACGCCGCCGAATTCGTTGCCCGCGCACCAAAACTGCTCGGTCCCGGCTCGCTGGTTATCCTGTGCTCGATGACCGGCACGACTAAGGAAACGACGGCCGCCGCCGAATTCGCCCGTGCAAAGGGTGCAACCACGATCGGCCTGACTGTCGAGCCGGGTTCGCCGCTTGCAAATGCCTGCGATCACGTCGTCGGCTTCGAGGCCCCCTACACGACCGGCGTTCCGATTGATGCCGTCAACAGCAACTATTCCCGTATCTACCAGCTTGTCATGGGCGTCGTTGCGCTCACTGGCGGCGAAAACCTGACTGAGCCACTGATCGAAAGCCTCGCCGCGCTTCAGGCCGCAATCGACAAGGCACAGCTCGTCTTCGCGCCGCTTTTCGACGATTACGCCCCGCGTTTTGCCAAGGAAAATGTCGTCTACACCGTCGCCAGCGGCGCCAGCTACGGCGCGGCCTATTCCTTCTCCATCTGCGTGCTGATGGAAATGCAGTGGATCAACAGCCAGGCGATCCATGCGAATGAGTTCTTCCATGGCCCGTTCGAGGTGCTCGACAAGGACCGCGCCTTTATTCTCATGAAGGGCTGCGACAGCACCCGTGCGCTTGAAGACCGGGCGGACACCTTCCTCCACCGCTTCGGCTCGGCGGAGAAGATTCTTGTTCTCGATGCTGAAAAGCTCGATCTCGACGGTATCGATCCGCAATTCCGTGGCAACGTCGTCCCGCTCATTTTCTTCGACACCCTCTGGCGTTTCGCTTACAAGATCGCCGAACTGCGCAAGCACGAAATGCTGGAAGCGCGACGCTACATGAAGAAGATCTCCTACTGACACGGATGGCTGATGGACGAGCATGAACAGCTGATACCGCTCTATGAGCGGGTGCGACGTGCAATTCTGGCGGATATTGAATCCGGTGTTCTCGGCGAAGGCGGGTTCCTGCCCGCCGAGCCTGAACTTTGCGCGGCGCATGGTGTCAGCCGTATCACGCTCCGCCGCGCGATCTCGGAGCTTTGTGCCGAGGGACACCTCGTTCGGCA
>CAACWB010000249.1_pt1 | contig 43799 bp, 46 predicted proteins | sample 2275501 | NCBI WGS metagenome assembly CAACWB01 (sample SAMEA5312444, study PRJEB27640) | indoor metagenome | biome: indoor environment; feature: controlled; material: polymer antistatic dissipative epoxy resin | place: Italy | collected 2014-05-27 | reverse complement strand
TTCTTCTCCCCGCCGGGGAGAAGGTGGCCCGAAGGGTCGGATGAGGGGCACTCTCTCCGCATATCTCGACCGTCGCCCCCTCATCCCGCTGCCGCGGACTTCTCCCCGGCGGGGAGAAGAAACAAGCGGCGCTCGCCCGTATAATGCGGGATACGGAGGGCTTGCGGCACTGTTTGCGCCGCATCCATATTTAGCGCGAAAGCAGCGTCAGCGCCGTCATGGAATCGAGCAAGGTGCGCGTCACGCCGCCGAACAGCAGCTCCCACCAGCGGGAATGGCCATAGGCGCCCATGACCAGAAGGTCGATGCTGTTATCCGACAGACGGTTTTCTATGGCCGCCTGCGGCGAGACGCCGGCGATCTTTTCCTGTGAGGTGACCGTGACGTTGACGCCGTGGCGGGCAAGCGTTGCGGCCAATTCCGTGCCGGCGAGACCCGCGGACTGTGTTTCACTCTCTGCCTGATCGACGGAGAAAATCTCGACGCTTTCGGCCGCGATCAGGAAGGGCAGGGCGTCGAAAAGTGGCGCGGGTCGCCTCACGGGAGCCGTTCCAGGCGATGAGGACGCGCTTGATCGGTTTGGCGACGGTGAGCACATGCGGCACGAGGAGAACGGGGCGGCCACTTTCATACAGGAAACCGTCAATATCCGAGCGGCTGTCTGACAGTGCCGAAGAGCTGCTCTGGCGGGCGACGATCAAATCGGCGCAACGGGCGCTATCGATGGCGGATGCGGAGGCGTAACCGACCGATGTGACGAAGCTGCGCCATTCATGCGAGATGCCGTTGGCGGACAGCGTGCGTTCGAAAAGGGTTCCGACGTCGGTGGTTTCCTTGTGCGCCACGTCCTGCAGAGCCTGCACGGTGGCGGGATCGGGAATTTCCATCGGTGCGACGAGCGGAACGGCGGCCAGCGTTTCCATGTGCAGGCCGATCACATGCGAGGAAAACTGGTCGGCAAGGCTTACCACGAATTCGCCGAGCTTCTGCGTGTTCGAAACATTGTCGACCACTGTCAGTATCGTTTTGTAACCCATTCTTCTCTCCTCGGTGACATGTCGTTTTCAGATCGCTCTGGCTTTTCTTCGAATCGCCAGAGCGATCTAAGTCTCTGTTTTACGCATTGTCCGGACGGAAAAGCTGTTCCGCTTTTCCTGGAAATGCTCAGGGGGAGAGTGGCCGCCTTTACAGACCGCCACCTTGATTTTGGTCAAACCTTTTCGTTTCAGGCCTTCTCCGTCTCAGGCGGTTGCATCGCCCTTGCTGGCGGCCAGTTGCTTCTCCTGGCCGATGGTTTCGATCATGGCGGCAACCGCCTCGGTTGCCGCCTTCAACACGCCGGCGTCGCGGGCGCGTACGACGATCTCCGTCGAAAAACGCTGCCCGTCATATTTCGGGTAGGAGCCGATGCTCGTTTCGGGATGGGCCTTCTGGATGGCCGTCAGAGGCGTGCCGATATCGCCTTCGCCATAGGGTGAGCGCACCGCCTGCGACATGACCTTCGCGCCGGTGCGCAAGGTCGGCATGACATTGTCGAGCATGGCCTGAAATACCTGCGGCACGCCGGCCATGACATAAACATTGCCGATGACGAAGCCGGGGGCGACGGAAACCGGATTGGCGATGTGCGCAGCCCCTCGCGGCATGCGCGCCATGCGTTTGCGCGCTTCAGTGAATTCCATCTCGCGGACCCGGTACATGTCGCCCAGCAGGCGCAGCGCCTCGGCATCGTGTTCGCAGGGCAGGCCGAACGCCGCTGACACCGCATCCGCGGTGATGTCGTCATGGGTCGGGCCGATGCCGCCTGACGTAAAGACATAATCATAGCGACCGCGCAGCGCGTTCAGCGCCTCGACGATCTGCTCCTCCTCGTCGGCGACGATGCGCACTTCCTTGAGGTCAATCCCGGACATGGTGAGGACATCTGCGAGATGCCCGATATTCTTGTCCTTGGTGCGGCCCGACAGCAATTCGTCGCCAATGGTGAGCATGGCGGCGGTGACAACGGAGGAGGTGGAGGAGGGATTGGACATGGTTGCACTCGTCATCTGTTTCCCCGACGTTAGCCCTGCTCCTGCTGAATGCAAAGCGGTTTTGAAAAAATGTCCTTTTGTAAATAGTTGACATTTCGGTTTTCCGTTCACTCATGGTGAACAGTGCGTATGCCAATCCCCGGCTGGCGGGATGAGGGGCCGTGGGCTAGGTTTTCGTCACACACATTTGACGGGTCAACGCCGATGATCATCGAGTTTTTGAAAAAGCTTCTGGCCGGCACGCCGGAAACAGTTCCAGCAAAGGAAACAAAGAGAATGACGAAGGTTCTGGTACTTTATTACTCTGCTTACGGTCATATCGAGACAATGGCCTATGCCGTCGCCGAAGGCGTCAAATCCACCGGCGCGGAAGCCGTGGTCAAGCGCGTTCCCGAACTGGTTCCGGAAGAGGTCGCCAAGGCCTCCCACTTCAAGCTGGATCAGGCAGCGCCGATTGCAACCGTGGACGAACTCGCTGAATACGACGCCATCATCGTCGGCGCCGGCACGCGCTTCGGCACGGTCGCCTCGCAGATGCGCAATTTCTGGGATCAGACCGGCGGCCTGTGGTTCAACGGCAAGCTGGTTGGCAAGGTCGGCTCGGCCTTCACCTCTTCCGCTACCCAGCATGGCGGCCAGGAATCGACCGTTCTTGGCTTCCTTCCCACCTTCCTGCATCACGGCATGGCCGTTGTCGGCCTTCCCTATGCCTTCCAGGGTCAGATGGGTGTCGATGAAATCAAAGGCGGTTCGCCCTACGGCGCTTCCACCATCACCGATGGTGACGGATCGCGCCAGCCTTCTGAAATCGAACTGGAAGGCGCGCGTTTCCAGGGCGCGCATGTGGCGAAAATTGCCGCCAAGCTCTCGGCCTGAAACCAAGTTTTGTTGAAAAGAAATGCGGCCGAAAGGCCGCATTTTTCTTAACTCCGGCATCATTACGTCACCGGTGCCGTCGGGAAAGGATTTTAAGGCGGGTCAGATCGGCAGGTTGACCATGAAAAGGCAGCTTGCGACCACGAAGCCGAGCATCGAGATTTCTAGAAAACCGTTCAATCCGTCACGCATTTCAATCCTCCTTGTGTCGGGCGAAAAGAGAACGGACAGAGCCTATTGCGGTTCCATAACAGAAGGATGAAATTTAGAGATTTTTAATGCCTTGCCATTCCGCGTGTGGCGAAGGTGCCTTGGGCGCTTCAGCCCGTGACGACGAAGGCGACGACAAGGTGGCCGATGAGGCCGATTGCGAGGCAGGAGAGAAGAAAGATGAACAGGGCTTTTTTCATGTTTCCGGAAGCTTCCATCGGTTTTTATCCATCGAACCTGTTGTCTTGAAATTTCAGCGCCGCAGCGCACGTCCTATCGTCCTGCGGCAGGCGAGCCAGTTGCCGTCAAGCCTTGAAATCAAGGCCTGCTTCAATGGCGGCGGCGAGGAAAGCCTTGCGCGCATCTTCCGGCTTTTTCCGGCCAGCATCGACGGCGGCGCAGATGAGCAGCGCCTTGTCCAGCGCATCGCCATCTTCGATCGGCCAATCTTCGATCAGCGCCCAGGAAGCTGCCTGCGTGGTTTCGATGCTCGTGTATTCGCCCGGCGTTTCAAACGCGATCAGGACGGGTTTTTGCCAGCGCGTGTTCATCGCCTATCCGTATTGTTTGTCGTGCCCGGCTCTAACCGAAGCGGCCTGAATGCGCAATCCGTTTCGGTCCCGGTGCGGTGCGGTCAGTCGTCGCGTCCGAACAGCCAGTCGCGAATGATGCGCCGGTCGATAAGCTCCAGCGAGCGGTCAGGCGCGATCCGGTAGGTTTCCACCGCCCTTGTGCTGCCATCGATACGGAATTCGTGGCTGAAGGTGCTGCCGATAGGCGATTTCGTCAGCTTGGTGCGCGGCTGGCCTCTGTAGGTAATGCTGCCGGGGATCGGCGCGACATAGGGCGCCGGTCCAGTATAGGGGGGCGGTCCGACTGTGGTGCATCCCGCCAGCGCCAGTGTGAGCGCGATAGTGGCCGATGATAGGAGCGTTTTCATCCTGTCCTCCGAAGTGCGTCTGCGAAAACGATATGGAGGCGCAGCGGTTCCCGTCAGGCAAGAAGATGAAGGATTATTCTTCCCGTCTATTTGCTTTTCGGATTCTGAATGTCGCGCGCGACCCAGCGGAAGAAAGCGTAGACGAGGAGGCCAAAGATGAAAAGCGGGATGAGGTTCGCAAAACCGGACATATGATTCTCGTTTCTCCCTCCCGGTCCGGGTCTAGCCGGAGTGAAACCGGCAAGGCAAGAGAAGCGCATATCACCGTCAGTCAAATATCCGTGTGCCTTAAGGGGAGATTTGTGGCTTGCCGGGGAGGGCGGGAGAGATCTGGCGCACTGCCAGTGATGCCAGATCTCTCTGTCTCCCGCCAGTTTCAGGGTACGGGGGACTTGTTATAGAGTAACGAACAACCGCCAATGGACATAGACCGAGAAATTACCACGAATAAATCGCTACCATTGCCGGTCATAGACGCTCAGGAATATTTGGCCTCGAGACCCGCCCCGTTTCAATGCCTGCCGTCGAAGCCGTTATCCGGCAAATTATTTTGCTTCACGGGGCGGACGCGGGTCCTCACCGCAGACAGCGCTTTAACCCTTTGAAACGGCTGCTGTGCTTCCAGGGGGGCTGGCTGGAGGGGGAGGAACTGCGGGGAACCTTTTTCGTGCTCCGTCATTGAAACAGACAGACACATGCCAATAGCGGAGGGTTAAACATGCTCGGCACCATCCTCGTCATCCTGCTTATTCTGTTCCTGATCGGCGCGCTACCAAGCTGGGGTTATCATAATTACGGTTATGGCCCGTCGGGCGGTCTCGGACTGGTTCTGGTCATCGTCCTGATCCTGGTTCTGCTTGGGCGCATCTGATCGCTCGCAATCGGCCTGACAACAATCGCCCGCACTGCCGCAAATGCGCCGGATGCGGGCGTTTTTTCCTTTGAAATAAGAGGAAGATACAAAAAAACACGGAATCTTAAGCGCTTAGATGGTGGGCTGACGAGTTGCGCCCATCCGGCCTGAAAAAACACCACATTCGGAACGAACCCTCTTGCGCCCAAAATGGATTCGTTCTAAATGCCCGCCATCGCTCGAATGAAGAGCGTGTGAGGCCTCGTGGCGGAGTGGTGACGCAGAGGACTGCAAATCCTTGTACCCCGGTTCAATTCCGGGCGAGGCCTCCAAAATTTACCAAGTAGAATCAGCTAGTTGGCGCTTTCGAGCGTCGTTTCTGGATCTGGCTTGGCTCCACAAAATTCACCGCGTATCACCTTGATTCTCCACGACTCACCAGACGTCGCCGCGATTCCTTGCGACATGGATTGCAACATGCTGCGATGTCTGGCAGCGTCAGCGCATGGCAATGGAGAAAGAAATGCTAGAACCCGATTACGAAGCTGACGGCTATCGTCAGTTCCTAAGTGATTTGCTTGAGGGCGAGGATATCCAACACTCAGCTGCTGTTGGCATAACAAAGCTGGTGATCGATAAAGGTGAGGAATCGCTCTCGCCAAAACAGGCTCACGTTTTCAACACCCAAGTGAAGCAAGTCTTCACCCGTCCTGTCTGCTCGCTTTGCGGTGAGCCTGTCGAATGGGATATTGCTTACGAGGAATATCACAGCTCCGAACCGCATTGTTCGCACTGCCAATATCGACTGGCTAAACTCGAGTCAGAATAGCCGGGCGGCTTGGAGCTGATGTTGTTCGCTCCCCAAACGGGAGCGGGCTACTGTTGGAAAGGGCCGGGCGCTTTGGGCTTATTCCAGCATCAATGCCTTGGCTACCGCTGAGGGTGCGCAGTTGTGCAACTCTTTGCGGAGAATAGCGATCCGCTGCAATACCAGTTCTTTTGCCCTCTCCACTCCCTCTGTTCGCCCTAAGCCCATTGGGGAGTTTGCAGTTTCAATCGCCAAAGCTTGGAATGCCGACAGGACATCCTCAGCGCTCGCGTGGGCCAGATCAGTGTGTTGGACCATTTCGAACGCATTTCTCAATCCGCTCAATAAGTTCTTTTTGACATGGTCGAAGCTCGTCCCATTGATTTTCTCAATATCACGCGACACCATGTCTAGGTGGCCCTCAAACGCACGTTCCATTTCAATTCCTCGCTATAGATTCGTCCCCCGTAGATTGAAACTGAAACCGCGAAATTGAAACCACAAAAACCGCTCAAAGACTGCGCTGCCGCCGACCCGCGGACGATGGCGGTGGCGGGCGAAGAACCTAAGTGAGGGGGTATGGCACGAGCGGCAAAACCCGACGAACCATTGACCGTTGAGCGCGTTGAGCGAGCGCTGGACAAGCTTGCCGAGATAATTGTTTTTCTCGGCAACGACGGCCAGAAGATGTTGCCGCTGTATGACCATGTCGAAAAAGAATTGGAGCGTATGAAGCAGCACAACGCGAAGATGGACGATATCCGCGCCCGCGCCGCCCGCTCAAAGCTTCGTCAGCACAAAGACCGCTCGCGATAGACCATCCGGCCGCACACTGGAAATCCGGAACTTGCGAGCATCGTCCAGCGTAATGAGATCGTTCTGCTTGGCGCTGGCTGCCGCCGGATAGCGATTGATGTCGACGCTGAATGTGAAGCTGGCACCATGCACCAACGTCTGGAACGCGTTGCCGCTTCCATCGCGCTTGCCCTGCTCAATCGCAGCGTATGCCGGCACCTCATCCATAATGCCCTTGATATGGATTTCGCGGCGCTCCGGGTCCGGTTGTGGCCGGCTGTTGGGCTTGGATTGCATTCCGTCGATGACGGCCCTCACAGCAAACATGCGGTCGCACTGGGCGGACGTCAGACGGTCGAGTCGGTCGAAGATTGCCATGGGATCTATTCCTTTCAGGAGGAGCCTCCCTCGCTCCGCAGCGGCCAATGCTGCGAGTTCCCAGGGAGGCGCGCCGATAACGGCGGGATGACGTTTTCCCATCTGCCCTGCGCCCCCACTACGAAGAAAGGGGGGCCAGGTTATTGGGTGATTACAGGCGATCACCGGCGCCATGCCCGGGGTGCGTAGCCGCAAGGCCTCCCGGGCAATCTCTTACAGCGTAGCAACACCCGGGTTCTTGTAGGCGAACCGGTAGTCCGTCGCTCCCACCCCGAAGTATTGCTTTATTTTGAATTCGAACCCGTCGACGTCGAAGCCGATGCGCTCTGTGATGCTTGGGGCTTCATGGCCGGCAAGATAAGCATACTGCAGTCCTCGACCGAGCGTGTCCTCCTCGCCAGCGAACAGGAACCACGCATTGGTCTGAATCTTGTCGAGGCGCGGCTCATAGATCGGCACCATCGACTTGATTGCCTGCGGGATCGCATCGGTGACAGTCGTGGGCACGTGAGCGGCAGCGATCAGCGTTTGCGCGTCGATTTCCAGCGCCGACCCGGTGAAGAGGTATTTCGGCGAGATGTCCGTCGGCTCCCCGTCGATGTCTTTCTGTTGCCGGAATGCCAGGCGCGCCTTGATGAGGTTATCTTTGTTGAGGACCGTACCGGTTGCAGCCACGTTGTTGTGCGCTGCGTCGAAGATCGGCTTGCCATCCTTCAGCTTGAGCATGTTGTTGATGATGGCGGCCCACACGAGGTCACCCTCGAGCTTGGCGGCCTTTCGCCCCCACTCCGCAACCGCCTTCATGATACCACCGAGTTGGTCATTGATCAGCAGCTCCTCGGTGACACCGAACTTCCTGCCGTACTTGGCCATGGTGAAGCCTTCGCCGGCTTCACTGATGGTGCCGCTGGTATATTCGCCACCCTCATTCACCAGCTTCAGGTCCGGCGCGCCGCCGATATCGATCACCTTCACCTCGCGCAGATCAGTCACAACGTTCTTGTGTGCGATCAGTTGGAACGTGTTTTTCGGTTTGCGATAGGAAGCCATGATCGTTTGGCGTGCGACGTCGCCGAGAATCACCGGAAAATCGCTGTTGGTATGCAATGCTCGCTGAATGATGCTCGACGACCCTCCATAGGCATTCTCCCCGCGCTGGCGGAGAAGTTCGCGTGCGAGATCGACGGGAGTCATTTCGCGGAACTGGCGTGCGCCGTCCTCGATCTTTTCTGCAAGGCCGTGCCGGTGAAGGATGGCGTTTGCCATCAGCCGGCGCGTGGTTTCCTGTGCGTCCTGCATGCCACGGGTCTCGCAGTGAGGGAACGTCGGGGAGCGAGCCTGATCAGCCACCATCTTTTCGAGCACCGCATCGCGGAACTGCTCTACAGACATGCCTTCGTCAATCGCGCGTTCCAAGAAAGCGTCGTCGACTTCCGCCACCTTGGCCAGTCCGCGCAGTTCCTTGACCCGCGTGCGCTCATGAATGATGTTCGTCGGTGCTTGCCGTTGCTGCTGTTCGTTCTCTTTGGGCTGCTGGGGCATTTCTGTGGTCCTTTCGGTTTCGTGGGCGCGCGTCGTCGCTGCCGGATCGGCCGGGATGCTGACGATGGACAGCTCGAGTGGCGTCCAGCGGGTTGCGCGGATAGTTGGAAGACCGCCGGATGGCGCGTCTGTTTTCTTGAATTCGTCTATGCGGTAGCCGACACTGGCGCCGAACACGTGGCCGTCCTCCAGATCTCGGAACAGTTCCGCTCCCTTCTCATTGCGGGAGATCTTGGCAGTTACGATCGCTGTCCCGTTTTCAAATCGAAGACTACCCGGCACCACTGAGCCTAAGCGGGCGGACATGCCATTGTAGACATCGTGTTGGTCAACGAGGGGAAGCGCATTCAACCGGGTGGTGTCGATAGCTGCTCTGTTGACAGAGAGGATTTCGACGTAGGGGCCTTCCTCCCATGACCGCCGTTTCACCTCGTTCTCTGTGGCGAGCACTATGTCCACGGTGCGAGCTTTATCGTTGAACGAGGAGACTTTGCGGTCTTCTCTGGTCTGCACTTCGTCGATAACCTCAGGCATCTGTGTTTTCCTTCTTGGCTTTCAGCGTTTCAAGCCGGTCAATGGCGCGGGCAGCGATTTCATGAAGCGGCAGGACTAACGACAGAGGGTGAGATTCGAGAAGATTTTGGAGGTGACGGGTGGTCATCGCCGTAAGCCGAAAGCTGTGTCGGTCATTCTCGACGAAGATAATCCAGCATCTGTTTTCTGGGCTGCCGGTCACAAAGCGTAACTCAGACCACATCTCGGATAGCAGACGCGCTGCCACGGTGCCCGTAAGCTTGAGGCTTTGCAGTTCTGCGACAGCCAGGACGGCAATGGCGTCCAGATCGGTGAGCGGTTTACCAGTGCGATGCATGGCCTTCAGCGCTCGGTGAACGCTCATTTCCGATGTCTGGATCTCCCGGGCAAGGTCGGCTTGAAAAAGCGTCATGGTGCCTCCTCAAGGATACGGCTAACCTCCGGCATCCAAACGGCAATCATTTCGCAGAATGGCATGTCCAGAAGATCAGCGCGGTTAAACCCGATCGCACGAGCTGTCATGGCTGCAAACCCGGGCCATTTGCGGAAGTCTGCGCGACCGCCTGTCGCAAGCTGCGGGGCAAAAAATCCTGAGCGGCCTCAGACAGCGTCACGAAGTCTTCGGCGTCCAGTTCTTCGATAACGGCCGCTGGCATGGCGGTGACGATCGCCAACAAGCTCACGTCCTCGTTCCCCGTCATCTGCTGAAGGCGGAGGAAGTCCCGACCTTTCAGGCGCCGGATATGAATTTCGTTATAGGTGGTTCCATCAAACTCGACCGGCACCGAGAGCACTATCGTCTTGGAAGCCTCGAAACCATCCGGCAACACCTGCCTTGCGGCTGGGCGAGTGGCGGACTGAGCTTTGCCCGCCTCATATGCCGCGATCTGTTCCGGCGTTGCCGCCCTCGTCACCTGGTCCATCATCAACTCCGTGAATGAATTGCTGATTATCGATATCAAATATTGATGGTTTAGGGTAGAACTTTGTTCTCGTTTTGTATTCAAAAAAGGTTTTTTAAATGTCTGTCAAAGAAACCGCCCTCCGCCTTAAACTTATCGACAGCTTCACAGGGCCGGCTAAGGCGGCGACCCTGACGATGAAAGCCGTCACCAACGCGGTGAATGCATTCAACGCGAGAGCGGCGGCAGCGAACGCCGCGTTTCAGGGACAGGCCTTTCAGGCAGTAGCGATCGGCGCAGCAATGCTGCAGCCAGTTCGTGCAGCTGCTCGACTCGAAGACGCCATGGCGGATGTTCGTAAGGTGAGCGACCTTTCGGACAACCAGCTTCAGCGGCTGCGTGCTACGCTCATCCAACTCAGCCGAGAAACGCCGATGGCCGCAGACGAGCTCGCTGGCCTTGCTGCCGAACTTGCCGCCGCCGGCGTGCCTGAAGCGGAACTTGAAGGCATGACGAAGCTCGTAGCTCGCGCCGGCACTGCTTTTGGCATCACGGGGCAGCAGGCTGGCGAGAACCTTGGCAAGATCCGCGCGGCGCTGCGACTGAACACGGCACAGACCGAGCGGTATGCAGACGTCGTCAACGCGCTTTCAGATGCCACGGCAAGCAGTGCGCCAGACCTTCTGGATTTCAGCCGCCGCGTGGGTTCCATGGGTGCGCAATATGGCTTCACCATTGACCAGACGCTTGCGATGGGCTCAGCGATGATCAGCGCGGGCGCGACCGCTGAACAGGCATCAACCGGCTTCCAGGCCGTTGGGCGCGCACTGGTGAAGGGCAACGCCGCAACCAGCACACAGAACGAGGCTTACCAGCGGCTCGGGTTGACCTCGAAAAACGTCGCGAAGAGCATGGCAAAGGATGCTCTCGGCACGACACAAGATGTCTTGGCACGCATTCGGAAGCTACCGGATTGGGAGCGCGCGTCGGTAGTCAATCAGCTCTTCGGCGACGAGGGGCGAACTTTTCTCCCGCTCATTGAAAATACCGGTCTGCTGTCGGACTCGCTGAAAGTGCTTGCCGATGAGGGCCATGTGACCGGTTCTGTCCTGAGAGAATTTGAAACCCGTATCGGAACGACGAGTGGCAAAGCAAAGCAGCTCCGCAACCGTGTCATGGCTGCTGGCATCGCGTTTGGCAACGCCCTGTTGCCCTCGATCAGAGACACAGCGGACTCGCTGGGACCTCTGGTCGATCGCACGAGCCAGTTTATCGAAACGAATGAGGAAATGGTGGCTCGCCTGTCGAAAGTGGTAGTGGGCATGGTAGCGGCCCGCGTTGCGATCACCGGTATGCGGGCAGGAATGTACGCGCTTCTGCGCCCGACGAACCTGCTATTGGCAGGGCTGGGATATCTCGCCTATCAAAACTTCGACGGCATTTCCGAAGCGCTCCGTGATCTCCAAATAGCAGCAACCAACCTCGCCAACACGGAATTCGGAAAATCCTTCGTGACCGGCGCTCGGGAAAGCTTGGAGAGCATGGCCCGGGTGGCGCGTGAGCTTGCTGGAATGCTCGCTTCGGTAAGCAAAGAGGGATCGGCACTTCGGGATTGGCTCAACTCCGTGGCCGGCTCGAGCGCTGGCGAGATGCTTGGAAAGGTCGCCGTCGGCCTTGGCGCAGTGCTTGCCTCCGCTGCTCTTCTCGGACCGGTCCTCCGGCCGCTACGTGGCCTCGTGCGGCTCATATCTGGACTGGGGCGAGCAGCAGCGGGTGTGAGGGCCACGGCAACGGCGCTCGACGCGGTAAATGCGTCAGCGACCAAGGCTCAGGGAATTCGCCGTCCGAGCATCTGGTCTATGGCGTTCGGTGGGCTCGGGATGGCGAACCTCGTTTCCAGCATTCCCGATACGCCGGAAGGCCTGAAAGAGTTCATGGACCAGAACAAGCAGCGGTCTGAGGGGTGGAACGCCTGGTTGGAAAAAAATGTCGGTACGCCGCGCAAATGGCTCGGACTTGATCAGCCGGCGACACCGGCACGCGTCGTAAACAAAGGCGCTGCAACCACGCAGCGGGAGGACCTTGCGAAGATCACGAACTCATGGCCGTTTGCCGCACAGCAGGGCATGCGAGAGTTCGTTGCCGCAGTGCAGCGCGGCGGTGCCGACGGCGAGGCGAGGGCAGCGGAGGCGGCTCAGCAGATCCGAGACGCACTCCAGATCCAGGGAGCCCTCAGCATCGACACCAGCCAGCTTGACCAGGCAATCGCGAAGGCCCGCACATATGGTGCGACCCTCCGGGGCGTTCCGGCCGCGACCGTAAACGCAACCCCACTCGCTGGCGCTAGGGCAAACGGCGGGCCCGTCAATGCGAATCGGCCATATCTGGTCGGCGAAAAAGGCCCGGAGATTTTCACGCCGAATCGGAATGGCGGCATTGTTCCGAACCACCGAATTGCCACGGCCCCGGCTCTGGTCACAGTGCATGCGCCAATCACCATGACCATTCAAGGGGCATCGAATTCCGAAATCATGAAAATGGCGAGGCAAGCTGCTCTGGAGGTATCGAGGGCGGTTAACGGCGCCCTCAACCAATCGCTCAGCCGGTCGCGCGACACGTCCATAGGCGGGCTGAAAGATTACGATCTCTGACCATGACGAGGGCTGCCTCGACGGTCAGTATCGAACGAGTTTCGTCAATCGCTTCTGGACAGCGGCATCAAGGATCTTGGGTGCCTCGCGATAAAATATCTCAAGGGAGTCCCCGACGGGGATTTCCTTCGACAGGGCCGGTCCAAAAAGTCGGCGGACCTTACCATACGTTTTCCCGGTCGACATAAACCGGCCGTCCTGGTCGCGCGGCTGACCTGGCTTAAGCCCGGTGCTCCAGAGAATTCGGGGGGCGATGATCGCTTTTCCTGCGCTGGCAGGGCGCATGGCGAAGAAACTCTCGCCGGAAGCAAAAGACCGTTTGAAGGTTCTCGGGCTGTTCCATACCGCCGATTTCACGCCGCCCTGTTCTGTCCCGGCCTTGCTTTTGACGGACCGGAGGCCATTGTAGCGCTCTATCGGAAGGCCGCCCCGTTGGCTGAAAATCGAATATGCCAGCATTTTTTCCTGCGGCACGCCGCGTGTGTGTTTCACGACATACGACTGATAATTTCCCGGCTTCAACGCCATCTGTTGCGTCACCGCCTTCTGCACTTTCGTCTTAACCTGCCGGCCGGCGTCGATCACCGCGCGGTGCAACTCCTTCCGCATTCGTGGAGAAGCCAGTCCTTCCACGACGATCGCGAACTCGTGCAGGGCCCGTCCGTTTTGAACCTTGGTGATGATTTTCATTTGCTGCTCTCTGTAGAAAAACCGGAAGCGGAAGTGTGAAATTCGAATCGAAAAAAACGCTCAAATGGTGCGCTGCCGCCGACCCGCGGTGCCCGCCCAGCCGGGAAGGAGAACCTAACCGTGGGGGTTTCATTCATCATTAGGCACCTCGCAATCCAGACTGGTCGAGTACGGCGTTGTGGCAGAGAAGGTGTGCGTTACCTGCTTGATCCTCCACTTCCCATCGACGTCGGCTCTGATCCCGGAGACGTCTGCCCATGCCTCTGCCATTGCACCAGGCGTGCCGTCTATCAGGAACGTGGCATCAGCTCGAATGCGCTGGAGTTTCCGCGCTGCGGCCTCCGCCGCTCTCATCGCCTCTGCCTCGCCGGCATATGGCCGCCGTAGTAGAAGGGGTTGGCCTTCCTGTCCCGTCTCCACCTGAACCACCATGCGCTGGTTCTTCTTTCGATCATACCATGTGGCCTCAACAGAGCTATGCTGTGGTGCGTCTCGCTGCCTCACGGTGTAATCGATGAGGTTTTCGCCCACCGCCACCCGTAACAACTCAAGCGCATTGCCGCTTACGGCCTGGCCGGCACCCTTCGGAACCACAACAATTTGGCCTGCTTTCCAAGTGACGCTCGCACCAATATTTTCCCCCATCCGAAGCAAAAACTCTTGTGAATCCTCCTCCTGCTGAGCCTGGTATGGGTTTGGAAGCTGAGCCAGTGAAACTGAAATTCGCAACGGTACTTGCACTGCATCAGCCACAGCGGCGAAAATATCGCCATAGGTTGGAAATTCCTCTTCCGAGTAAGCTTTCAGCACGCGGTGCCTCGCGAGGGATTTAGCTGCAACAGCTTGCGCACCAATGGTGATCTTCTGCGGCCATCCGCTGTACACGACGCTGTCAACAGAGAAGAGCCCGAAGTCCCGCATGTTTCCTTCGTAGCCACCGAGTGCTCGGAGAACGACACCAGTACGAGGTGCGGCGATATTGCCGTCGAGGTCATCAATTTCGAGCGAGAGCGTGTCATTCGAAGTCCCTTCACCGTCCACGATCGCCATGGAAATCAACGCGGGGGAGATTGCCGAGGTGACGTCGACTCCGTCAGCGATGATCGAAAAAACAGGTTTTGGCATATTGAGTGCTCCTACGTTCAAGCGCGAGGCGCGCTGTAGCCATCAAGGACGTCCAAGCGGCGGACCTCTGCGGCAACGGAATTTTCAAAGTCGATGAGTTGGCCGGCGACGATGACCGGTGGAATGCCGCTTCGCAGCATCTGGCGCGCCATGTTGTCGGTCAGTTGATTCCAGTAACCCTGAAGCGCTTTTTCGTTCCCGCGCTTCTGCCGCACCACGATAGCGGTCTGGCGAATCTTGCCGATGCGCTTTGAAGTGGGGAACGGAATGATGGAAGCAGGCCGGGTCCATTCCAACAGGTTGAGCTGCTTCATGCGACCCTCCCGCTGTGTCTCTCGGCGGGGCCGGTATCGGCGCCATGAGATGGTATATTATAAGTAGGTGACGACGTACCCCCATCGTACATCGAAAAACCGGGATTATGGGGTGACGACGTACCACGATTGGGGGTAGCAGATACCCCCATCTTCTCCACGATGGGGGTACGAGATACCCCCAATGGGGTGCCGTCGTACCCCCGAGATTTTTTCTGTGGCGCTTTCCATCGCATATAGTCCTTCGTTCCCGGCATGAGAATGCGTGACGGCAAATCAATGGGATGCTCTGTCAGGGTCCAAGTGCTGGCTCTCGAATGCACCCCTCCGCGTGACTTCCAGTCGAAGCTGCCTTTCTGCGCCAATCTAACAAAACCGCGATCCTGAAGAGCCTCAAGCGCCTTGGCTGCCGGTTTATTCGAGCACCCAAGAGCCGCTTGGATCTCGTTTAAGCTGAAGGGAATCCCTCCATTGTTTTGACCATTGTACCGGCGCTTGAATTCGACCAGGAGTGCGCGGGCATAGACGTCGAGCGACTGATATGCATCGGATTTCAACTCCCACTCATAAAACCGAATATGGCGGGCTTCAGAGTTTTTCCCCTTTTTCATTCGCCTTCCTCCTGAAACTGCTCCAAGAATTCCGGAAGTGTCATGCGATGAGCGGCAGCAAGCGAGGTGAGGGCAAAAACGCGTTCCTCAATTTCGTCGCTAGTTGCTGGCTGTCGTCGCGCCAGTTCGCCGGCCGCGGCCTCGAGGCGCTCGCCCAGCCTGTCATATTCGGCGTCGAGAAGCTCGGAGACTGCCCCGCTCCCAACGCAACGGGGCATGGACGATATACCGTCCAGCGCGTCCATCAGCCGCCGCGTTGCGGTCGTGAACGTCACGAGTTCCCCCACCGTCAGATTTTGCATGCTGTCGCTAATCGTGCTATTTGTACGCATGTTCATATCGTTTCCTTGTGTCGGATTGAGTGGACCATGGCTCGGGACCGTTGGCGCGGTTGCCGGGCCTTTCGTTTTCGGGATCATGCTACGTCGCCCATAAAAAACTCGAGAAGCTTCGGTTTGCTAGCAACCCAGCGACCTTTGATTTTCCTCGCCGGTATCAAGCCGCGTTCTAAAAGTTGAAAAGTCACTCTCGGAGTACGGCCGATAACTCGTGCGATTTCTTCTCCTCCCCACACCAGTTCGATGCTGTCATTCTTGCTTTTGCCATCGTCGTGCATGTCAGTTCCTTCGCAAATCGGTGAACAGAGGTGATGGCTGGTAGCCATTGGTTAACCATGGCTAATAGCCATCATTGCGTCAAGGATAAAAATATGGCTGATAGCCATCATGACAAAAAAGCCGATATTACAACCGCAGGATAAATTCATTGTTCGCCTTCCCGACGGGCTGAGGGAACGAATCCGCGCGAGCGCTGAAAACCAAAATCGAAGCATGAACGCGGATATTGTGGCTCGTCTCGAATTGAGCTTCGAAGGTCAGGATCTCTCTGGAAAGGTCGCCTACCTTGAGGGAATGAATGACGCGCTGGGCAGAACTGTGAGGGCGTTCATTGACCATCTCACCCAAACGCCTGAAGGGCGCGAGGCAGTGCTCAAAGCAATACTGACTGACGAATTCTCTGCAGCAATTCCACCTGATGAGGGGCTGTAATGTCTGTACGCAAGCGTGAATGGACAACTCCGAAGGGCGAGGCAAAGAGCGCCTGGGTGGTCGACTATTTTGACACCGCCGGAAAGCGCCGGCTGAAGACATTCAAGCTGAAGAAGGAGGCGGACCGGTTCGCCGCTACGGCCTCCGTCGAGGTGAGGGAGGGCGTCCACGTCGCTGACAGTGCAAGCGTGACCGTGGAGAAGGCCGGTTCCCTGTGGATAGCGTCGGGCGAAAGCGCAGGGCTCGAGCGTTCGTCCTTGGACCAGCGCAAGAGCCACCTGAAACACCACATCAATCCGTTGATCGGCCAGACGCTGTTATCTCGCCTCACAGTGCCGGCCGTCAGAGACTTCGAAGACACCATGCGGCAGAACGGCCGATCGCCGGCTATGGTCAAAAAGGTTTTGACTTCGCTTGGCTCGATCTTGTCCGACGCGAACGAGCGAGGCCTCGCAACGCGAAATCCAGTGCGGGACATCCGCTCCAGCCGCAAGGGGCGTGATCGGCGCCAGGAGAAGCGCCAGAAGGGCAAGCTCGTCGTCGGGGTGGATATTCCCACCAGAATCGAGATCAAGGCGCTCGTGGCCGCTCTGGATGGGAACTGGAAGCCATTGCTTGTGACTGCCGTCTTTACCGGCATGAGGTCGTCGGAAATTCGGGGCCTTCGCTGGCGGGACGTGAATTTCAAGAAGGCCGAGATCCATGTCAATCAGCGCGCCGACCAGTTCAAGGAAATCGGTCCGACGAAATCAGAGGCCGGCGTGAGAAATATCCCGGTTCCTCCTGTCGTCATCGCAGCTTTGAAGGAGCATAAGCTCCGCCAACCGCCCGGCTTCGAACTCGTCTTCGCCAATCCAGACGGTGAACCGCGTTCGCATGCGAACATCGTCAACAAGGGTCTCAAACCCGCTATGATTCGAGCTGGCGTGACCGTGGGCACGGGTGATGACATTGAAGCGAAATATACCGGCCTTCACGCGCTGCGCCACTTCTACGCCTCCTGGCTCATCAACCGGAAGGAAGACGGCGGCTTAGGTCTGCCGGTCAAAATGGTGCAGGAGCGCATGGGCCACTCCTCGATCGTCATGACGATGGACACCTATGGACACCTGTTTCCGCGGCTGGATGATGGGACAGAACTAGCACAAGCAGCGAACATTCTGCTCGACTGACTGCAACATGGCTGCGACAAACAGCGAAATTCCGCTGTGAAAACAGTACCGGGTGAAAGCCTGCAAATCCTTGTACCCCGGTTCAATTCCGGGCGAGGCCTCCAAAATTTCCACAAACAGCAGATGCCGTCTTGAAGATATCTCCCGCTTTGCGGTGATTGACCGTCTTTGCTGTTTTAAAAAATCCCTGTCATTTCGCTTTTTCCCGCACATCCCACTCACCGCGCTTGAAAGCGCGCGCCTTGGCAATTATGAGATTATCCAAAGGTGAGGGGAAACCTGCGCCGTTTTGAGCTTTTGGAGCCGAGGCTTCCCGACCGGCATCCGTGAAATTGAGGCGATAAGGACATGATGGATTTCGAAACCGCGCGCGCCAATATGGTCGACAGCCAGCTGCGCACGACTGACGTGACTTCGCATTCGGTGCTGAAGGCGTTTTTGAGCGTGCCGCGCGAGGCCTTCGTGCCGGCGGGCGTGCGGCAGATTGCCTATGCGGATGAGGATATGCAGATATGTCCGGCCCGCGACGGCCGCCCGGCGCGCTATGTCATGAAAGCGTCGCCGTTGGCGAAACTGCTGCAGCTTGCCGCCGTATCCAAGGAAGATGTGGTGCTTGAAGTCGGCGGTGGTTCCGGTTACGCGGCCGCCATCCTTTCGCAGCTGGCCGGTTCGGTGGTTTCGCTCGAATGTGACGAAGCGCTGGCGGCGCAGGCAACCGAGACGCTGGCTTCGCTCGGATATGACAATGTCGCTGTCGTGACCGGCGATCTCGAAAAGGGTTATGCGGGCGAAGCGCCCTATGATCTGGTTTTCGTCAACGGTTCGGTCGAGGAAGTGCCGGCGGCGCTGACCGATCAGCTGCGCGACGGCGGACGTCTGGTCGTTGTTGTCGGATATGGCAACGCCGCAAAGGCCACCGTCTATCGCCGTGATGGCAACAGCACATCGGCTGCAAGCTCCTTCAACGCCTCCATCAAGCCTCTGCCCGGTTTTGCCAAGGCGGCAGAATTCGTTTTTTGATCCATAGACATATTATCGCTGTTTACGCCGGGGTGGACCTTCCGCCCCGGCGTTTGTTTTTTGCGGGGCCTGCGTGCTGCGCCCCGCTTGCCCAGCGGTGACGGCTTGACAGCCTGTTCTCACAAAGCTGTGCATCACGGCGAAACTTGTCGAATCAGTGATTTAGTTCCTGACTATGCTGCCCTAGACTAAGGGTGATTCGGGGTGTGCGTATTTCTGCCCCGCATGATCCTGCAACAGGGACGGCAAAAACGCCCGGCGGTTTTGTCCGAACATGTTTCAGAGCATCGGCACGACAGCCGGCTTCGGCTGTCACGGACGCGATGTAAGAATTGAACAGGTGCGAAGCGCCATGTCCGGTATCCAGAGCGATACGGCCTGAGCGCTCAAGAGTGGAAACCGGGGATTGATATGGCTCAGCCAAGCGTAGCGCGTGAACCGTCCATGGAAGAGATTCTGGCGTCGATACGCCGGATCATCGAAAGCAACGAGCCGGGACCTGCCGGTGCGTTTTCCGGACAGTTGCCGCCGGTTTATGACGATGAAGACGATGCCGCCGGTGAAGCGGCCTTCGTGACGGAGCCCGTCAGCCCGCCGGCCCGCGTTCCTCCCGCCGCAAACCAGGCCTATGGCGCTCGGCCCGCACAAGATTATTCGCCGGCTTCCGAAATGCCGATGCCGGAACAGCCGGAAATCTCCGCCGAGAAGACCATGTCGCTGGCCGACGTTGCAGCGCGTGTTCGCGCCGCCGCCGACCGCAACGCCGCGATGGGGCCACAGGCATTTGCAGCGCAGGCGCAGCGTGGCGCAACAGAGCCCGCACCGGCTGCGCCCGCCGCATCTTTCTCAAGCGTAACACCGGCTGAACGTCCGGCGCCGCAGCGTCCGACGGATGTGCGGCCGCTGATGGCGGCAACCGCTGCCGCTGCCGCTGCCGGCGAACAGCCGGTGCCTTTCGCTGCCGAGGATCGCGCCGCCGCCGCCGCCATCGAAAATGCGCCTTTTGTCGAGAGCGCTTTTGATCAGCTTGCCTTGCGTGGCGCGATCGAAACGCCGCTCCCCAAGGAGCATTTCGAAATCGAAGTGCACCAGCCTGCCGTCGAGATGCCTAAATTCGATCTGGCCGAGCCGAAGGCGGAACCGGAGAGCGCTTTGTCGCTCAATCTTATTTCCGCTGCCGCCGGCGCGCAGATCGCCCGTTCCTTCAGCGAACTTGCCGATGTGTTCGATGGCGTCGAGCGGCGCTCGATCGAGGATCTGGCTGCCGAGATGCTGCGGCCGATGTTGCAGGACTGGCTGGAAGACAATCTGCCGACTTTGGTGGAGCGTCTCGTGCGCGAGGAAATCGAGCGCGTCGCGCGCGGTTCGCGCCGTTAAGTTCTCTCAAGCCGCCTGTCGCAAATGCGTCGGGCCATGACGAAACAGGGGCCGCTCCGGCATCGGGGCGGCTTTTTTGTTGAAGATGAAGGCGTTATGGGGGCATAGTCGTGTGCAGGGTCGCTCAATCGGCGGCTTAAGCGGGTCGGTTTCTGTTGACTCTCGACCATCCATCCTTATTTAAAAAATCCACACAAGAACTCTAAAATTCAGGTCAGGAAATGCTCGAGAAGACCTACGATTCCGCAGCCGTCGAACCAAAGATCGCCAAAGCATGGGACGAGGCGAATGCTTTCCGTGCCGGCGCCAATGCCAAGCCGGGCGCGGAAACCTTCACCATCGTCATCCCGCCGCCGAATGTGACGGGCTCCCTGCATATGGGCCATGCGCTCAACAATACGCTGCAGGACATATTGGTTCGCTTCGAGCGTATGCGCGGCAAGGATGTGCTGTGGCAGCCGGGCATGGACCATGCCGGCATCGCCACCCAGATGGTTGTCGAGCGCAAGCTGATGGAACAGCAGCTTCCGGGCCGCCGCGAGATGGGCCGTGAAGCCTTCGTGGAAAAGGTCTGGGAATGGAAAGCTGAGTCCGGTGGTTTGATCTTCAACCAGCTGAAGCGCCTCGGCGCTTCCTGCGACTGGTCGCGTGAGCGCTTCACCATGGATGAGGGTCTCTCCGAGGCTGTTCTCGAAGTCTTCGTCACGCTCTACAAGCAGAACCTGATCTACAAGGACAAGCGTCTCGTCAACTGGGACCCCAAGCTGCAGACTGCGATTTCCGACATGGAAGTCGAACAGATCGAGATGAAGGGCAATCTCTGGCATTTCCGCTTTCCGCTGGAAAAGGGTGTGACCTATGAGTACCCCGTCGCTTTCGATGCCGACGGAACGCCCACCGAGTTCGAAACGCGCGACTACATTGTCGTCGCCACGACACGTCCGGAAACGATGCTCGGCGATACCGGTGTTGCGGTTAACCCGGAGGACGAGCGTTACAAGGGTATCGTCGGCAAGCATGTCATCCTGCCGATCGTTGGCCGCAAGATCCCGATCGTTGCCGACGACTATGCCGATCCGGCGGCTGGTACCGGTGCGGTCAAGATCACGCCTGCACATGATTTCAACGATTTCGAAGTCGGCAAGCGCTGCGGCCTTCGCGCCATCAACGTCATGAATATCGACGGCACCATCTCCATCAAGGAGAATGAGGATTTCCTCGAGGGCCTCAATCATCCGGCCGCCCTGCATGGCGCATGGGATCGTCTGGAAGGACAGGACCGCTTTACCGCGCGCAAGATCATCGTCGAAATCTTCGAGGAAGCCGGCCTGCTCGACAAGATCGAGCCGCACAAGCACGTGGTGCCGCATGGTGACCGCGGCGGCGTGCCGATCGAGCCGCGTCTGACCGATCAATGGTGGGTGGATAACAAGACGCTGGCGCAGCCGGCGATTGCCTCGGTTCGAGAAGGCCGCACCAATTTCGTGCCGAAGAACTGGGAAAACACCTATTTCCAGTGGATGGAGAACATCCAGCCCTGGTGTATCTCGCGGCAATTGTGGTGGGGACACCAGATTCCCGCATGGTACGGCCCGGATGGGCAGGTCTTCGTTGAAAAGACCGAGGAAGAGGCGCTGCAGGCGGCCATCCAGCATTACATCGCCCATGAAGGTCCGTGGAAGGCCTGGGTTGAGGAGAAGCTTGAGAACTTCAAGCCGGGCGAAATCCTGACCCGCGACGAAGACGTGCTCGACACCTGGTTCTCGTCGGCGCTCTGGCCGTTCTCGACGCTGGGCTGGCCGGAAGAGACGCCGGAACTGGCGCGTTATTATCCGACCAATGTGCTGGTCACCGGCTTTGACATCATCCCGTTCTGGGTGGTGCGCATGATGCAGATGGGCCTGCATTTCATGAAGGACGATGCCGGCAACCCGGTTGAGCCGTTCAGCACGGTCTATATTCACGCGCTGGTTCGCGACAAGAACGGCCAGAAGATGTCGAAGTCCAAGGGCAACGTCATCGATCCCCTGGAGCTGATCGACGAATATGGTGCGGATGCGCTGCGCTTCACGCTTGCCATCATGGCGGCGCAGGGCCGCGACGTGAAGCTCGATCCCGCGCGTATCGCCGGGTATCGCAACTTCGGCACCAAGCTGTGGAACGCCACACGCTTTGCCGAAATGAACGGCGTGAAGCGCGATCCGCACTTCCTGCCCGAAACCGCTTCGCTGACGATCAACCGCTGGATCCTGACCGAGCTTGCCAATACGGCGCGCGATGTGACGGCCTCGCTTGAGAACTTCCGTTTCAACGATGCTTCCGGCATTCTCTACCGTTTCGTCTGGAACCAGTTCTGCGACTGGTATCTGGAACTGCTGAAGCCCGTCTTCAGTGGCGAGGATGAAAAGGCGAAGACGGAATCGCAGGCCTGCGCGGCCTATGTTCTGGATGAGATCTACAAGCTGCTGCATCCCTTCATGCCGTTCATGACGGAAGAGTTGTGGGCGCATACGGCCGGTGAAGGGGAGGAGCGCGACGATCTGCTCTGCCTCACAGACTGGCCGGTGCCGGAATTCCGCGACGACGCTTCGGCTGCGGAAATCAACTGGCTGATCGATCTCGTTTCCGGCATCCGCTCGACGCGCGCCGAAATGAATGTGCCGCCGGGTGCGACTGCCTCGCTGGTGGTTGTCGGCGCCAACACCTCCACCGAAGCGCGGCTCGACCGCCACGCTGCCGCTATCCGGCGCTTAGCGCGGGCCGATGAAATCCGTGCCGGCGATGTCGCGCCGAAGGGTTCGGCCCAGATCATCATCGGTGAAGCCACGGTCTGCCTGCCGCTCGGCAACCTTGTCGATCTCGCGGCTGAGAAGGCCCGTCTTGAAAAGGCGATCGGCAAGGTGGATGCGGAAATGGAACGTATCGACAAGAAGCTCTCGAACGAAAAATTCGTCGCCAATGCCGATCCGGAGGTTGTGGCCACTGAGCGCGAGCGCAAGGCGGAACTCGAGGTGCAGTTGACAGGCCTGAAGACGGCCATGCAGCGGGTCAACGAGGCGGGATAACCCGCCCGCCTTTCCAACAGCAAAACGCCCCGTCAATGCGGGGCGTTTTTTTTGCCTTTTGTCATGTTTCATTTCTTTTCATTGCTGCGTTGCAGCGGCGAATCATTTCCGGGAAACAGTGCGATTATTTCATCGCGATTTTTGTCCGGACGATCCGGAAAAGCGGAAAAAAACCAATAAAAACGGTCTGATAAGCAGGTTTCTTCGGGAAAATGCGACTGTGGTTATTTGGCGACATTTCTTGTCGGATTTGGCAATTTGTTTCGTTTTGTGTCAATTTCCACGAACGGATTAGAAAAATAGCCTAAAATGATTATATAAGCGGGTAGACATAAAATTCTTACGTAAAAAAATCGCCGCATTTATGCGACAGCCGAAAACTGCGACAGATTGTCATTTGCCCTTTAGCGTTTCACTCTATCCTCGATCACATTGCCTTGATTGGGGAGAGAGATGGCAAAAACTGCAATTTTTCGCGGCGCGGTATGTTTCGTAGCCAGCATCGCGGCGGTCACGCCGTCACTGGCCGGTGGCCTTGAGCGCGGCGGCTACAATATCGACCTGCTGTTCGATCCGTCCGATTATGTTCTCGATAGTTCGGCCACCTTCGTTGCTCCGCAGCGCAAGGTTGAGAATGCGCGCGACAATCCGCTGAAAAGCGGCGGGCCGTTGCCGGCCTCCTGGTCGACCACCGCAGACGATTCCGAAAACTACTGGTCGACACGGGTGGGTGCCAAGGCAGCCATTGGCGACTTCGGCGACTGCATGTTCGATTATTCGCAGCCGTGGGGCGCGGATCTCAATCCCGGCATCTGGCAGGGATCGAGCTACAATATCGAGACCAAGGTCAAATCGCACAATTACGCCACCACCTGCCGGGTGAAGTTCGATCTTGGCAAGGGTGACTTCTCGATCATCGGCGGTGGTTTCTATCAGGAGATCAGCGGTTACAAATACCGTCAGGTGGTTTCCCCGACAGCGCTCGGCCCGGCTTATCCTTCCCTTTACTCCGGCGTCGGCAAGCTGGACATGGAAGGCGACGGCTGGGGATGGCGCGCAGGTATCGCCTATGAAATCCCGGAAATCGCTTTCCGCACCAGCCTTGTCTATAACAGCGCCGTCGATCACGATCTGAACGGTACGGTTGACCTTAGAAGCCTGCCTGCGGCCGGCAGCCCGGCCCTCATCGCTTACGGCGGTAAAGTCACGCCGGTTTATGGTTCGGTTTCCATGCCGGACAGCCTGGAACTGAAGGTGCAGTCGGGCATCGCGCCGGACTGGCTTGCTTTCGGTTCGGTCAAATGGACCGACTGGAGCCAGATTCAGGTCGTGCCATTCTGCCAGGTCGGTGTTCCCTCCTGTATTGCGGGCGTAACCTCGCTCACGACCCTCGATCTTTATTATCGTGACGGCTGGACGGTGACCGGCGGTATCGGCCACAAGTTCAACGACCAGTGGAGCGGTGCCGTCAGCCTGACATGGGATCGCGGCACATCGACGGTTATCGGTACACAGACGGATACGTGGATGATCGGCACTCAGGTCGTCTATTCGCCCACCCCAAACCTCGAATTCAAGATTGCCGGTGCTCTCGGCTTGCTTACCTCGGGTGAATCTTCGATTGCCGGCGGCCGTTGCAGCCCTGGCAGCGCGGCAACCTGCGGCGATGAAGTGGGCTACAGCTTCGGCAGCGATCTCGTAGCCGCCATTTCGACGGGTGTGAAGGTCAAGTTCTGACGCCATACTTCCGCTTATGCTAAAATAAAGGTCCGGTTTACCAACCGGGCCTTTTTTCATGCCCGACTGTGATTCCTCCTCGATAAAATTTCCAGGCCGAAAGTTTTGTGACGATTTGGCAACACTTTTCTGCAAGCGTGGAGCCGCGTTGGAATGTGAGCATATCTGTCCATTTCCCGCCACAAACAGAGTGCTTGGCTTATGTTTATGGGCGCGGCAATGAAAGAACATGCAGGCGTTTGATGTGGATCTCTGGAATTGCAGAAAGTGAAAATGGGTTTGGATTCAGGGTTTAAGCAAGTAATACGGGAATTTGGTCCGGCTTTCTTGTTTGGCGCTGACCGGCAGATGGTGAAACGCCGTTATATTGCCGGAAATTATGCCTATATCTGTTTCACTGAAAATTTGGAGCAATTACCGCAAGAGACCACCGGCGGTGCGCTGGAAAGTGCTGCCGGAAAGACGCAGTGTGTTCGAAAAATCGCGACCCGGCGGGGTTCAGCTTTGCAGTATTCCGCAAGTATTGGCTATATGCCGGGAAGAGTTATGAGAAGTTCGCCGAAATGCTGAAATGTGAAGCCAACGTTTTAAAGCCGCTTCTTATGGGCATGTTGCTTGCGTCGCTCGCAATGCCTGCCGCGGCTTTTGACATCAATGCGGGCGTGACCAAGGAATCCGGCCCCTTCGACCTGTTCAAGTTCGGCTTCAAGGCCTACAAGAACGGCAACAAGGGCGAAGCCGTCGAGGCCTATCGCTACGCGGCTGAAAAGGGCCATACCGGTTCGCGCTGGGCGCTTGCCAATATGTATGCCTTCGGCGATGGCGTCGCCAAGAACGACTTCGAAGCTTTCAAGATTTACAGCGAAATCGCCAGCCAGGGCGTTGAGCCGGGTTCCGAGGATACCGGCTTTTTCGTCAACGCGCTGCTGTCTCTTGCCGATTATTACCGGCACGGCATTCCCGGCAGCCCGGTGAAAATGGACCTTTCGCAGGCCCGCCAGCTTTATTTCCAGGTGGCTTCCACCTTCGGCGTGGCTGAAGCGCAGTTCCGGCTGGCGGAAATGATCCTGGCCGGCGAGGGCGGCCGGGCGGATGTGCAGCAGGCCAAGAAGTGGCTCAATCAGGCGCGCAAGCACGGCCATGCCGGCGCCATGTCGATCTTCGGCAACCTGATCTTCCAGGAGGGTCAGACGGCGCAGGGGTTGGCTTTCATGACGGCGGCGCTGGACAAATGCACGGCGATAGACTGTACGTGGATCCAGAACCTGCAGGAGCAGGCGTTTTCACTGGCGGGCGAAAATGATCGCCGCGCGGCCATCGCGATGGCGCAGAACATGCAGATCGACGATTCCAATTGAAATGATGCCGGTCGAGGCGATTTCGCTCGTCTGACGCGAGCCGGTCAGCCGACCGGCCGGAAATCGAAATAACCGCAGACCGGCACGTGGTCGGACGGTTTTTCCCATGCCCGCACATGTTTTTCGATGTTGACGGATTGCAGCCTGTCGGCCGCCTCCGCCGAGAGCATCAGGTGATCGATGCGGATGCCGTTATTCTTCGGCCATGCACCGGCCTGATAATCCCAGAAGGAATATAGTCCTGCCTCATCGGTCGTTGCGCGGGCGGCATCGGTAAAGCCCAGATGTTCCAGCTTGCGGAATGCAACGCGTGTTTGCGGCAGGAACAAAGCATCGCCTTCCCACACGCGTGGGTCGTGGCAATCGAAGGGCTCGGGAATGACGTTATAATCGCCGGCCAGAATGAGCGGTTCCTCAAGCGCGAGGCGATCTTCGGCAAAGCGCCGTAGCCGTTCCATCCAGGCGAGCTTGTAGGGGTATTTGACCGGATCGTCGGGCGGATTGCCGTTCGGCAGGTAAAGCGAGCAGACGCGGATCGCGCCGTTTTCAACGGAAAACACGCCTTCGATGAAACGGGCCTGTTCATCGGCATCATCGCCCGGCAGGCCGCGATTGATCTCGTCCGGCTTCATCTTTGAGAGCAGGGCAACACCGTTGAAACCCTTCTGGCCGTGGGTCTCGACATGATAGCCGAGTGCCTCGATCTCAAGGCGGGGGAAGCCCTCGTCAACCGACTTGATTTCCTGAAGGCAGACGATATCAGGCGATGAATCCTTCAGCCACTGGCAGAGGTTTTCGATACGCGCCTTGACGCCGTTGATGTTCCAGGTGGCAATCTTCATCGGAGTTTCCCTTTTGTGAGGGTACTTTTACCCGATGCAAAGGCGATTGCCACCGTTTTTGGAAATCGGCTGTGTGGATGTGGTGGAAAGATATCTCAGATCGAGAAGCTGGTGCCGCAGCCGCAACTTGCGACCGCATTGGGGTTCTTGATCTGGAAGGACTGGCCCAACAGATTGTCGACGAAGTCGATTTCGGAACCGGCCATGTAGATGACCGACATGCTGTCGATCAGCACCTTGGCGTCGCCGCGGGCAATCACGATGTCGTCATCGGCGGGGTCTTCCGCCAGATCGAACTTGTAGGAGAAGCCCGAGCAGCCGCCGCCTTCCACCGAAACGCGCAATGCGTGCTTGCCCGCATCGGCTGCGACGATCTGGGCGATTCGCTTCGCTGCGGCTTCCGAAAGGGTAATGTCGCTGTTTTCCATGTCGTTCCTCCTGCCGGGGTCAAGAACCGGAGAGCAATAATCTCGTTGTCACCATTATAAACCGGTCAAATTAACGGTCTATAGCCTGTGTGAAGGCGGTCTGCGCGGCGATGATGCTTTGCGCTGACCTCTGCGATAGGTATGAAGGGTGAATGAAAAGGTCAATGGCCGAGGCGAAAAGGACGCCGCGGCAGGAGAAGACAACAGGTGGATGCATGATCATAGACCAGCGCGCATTGGGTTTCGGAAGCGGCGAGAGAGCGGTTTTCGCCTCAGATCCATGGACCACGCGCGGGCGTCTTTTTCCCGAAGAGGGCAGTCTGACGCGTTCCGAATTCCAGCGCGACCGGGACCGCATCGTCCACACGACAGCCTTTCGCCGCCTGAAGCACAAGACGCAGGTGTTCATCAGCCCTGACGGAGACCACTACCGCACCCGTCTTACCCATACGATTGAGGTAGCTCAGATCGCCCGTGCGCTGGCGCGGGCGCTGAAGCTTGACGAGGATCTGGCGGAAGGGGTGGCGCTGGTGCATGATTTTGGCCACACTCCCTTCGGCCATACCGGCGAGGATGCGCTGGATGCGGTGCTGTTGCCCTATGGCGGTTTTGACCACAATGCCCAGTCGCTGCGCATCGTTACCAAGCTGGAGCGCCGTTATGCCGAATATGATGGCATCAACCTGACATGGGAGACGCTGGAGGGGTTGGTCAAGCACAATGGCCCGCTGGTGAATGCCAGGGGCGAGGGCGTCAAGGGACCTGTTCCGCTTCCCATCCTCGAATATTGCGAGCTGCAGGATCTGGAGATTGGCAGCTATGCCAGCCTCGAGGCGCAGATGGCGGCGATTGCCGATGACATCGCCTATAATACCCATGATATAGATGACGGCCTGCGCGCCGGTTATCTCACCTTCGAAATGCTGGAGGAGGTGCCGTTCCTGAGCGGCCTGATGGGCGAGGTGCGGGCGAAATATCCCGTGCTCGACAAGGAGCGTTTCGCCAATGAGATCATGCGCCGGCAGATCACCCATATGGTGGAAGATGTTATCGGGGTTGCGCAGCACAACCTTGCCCGCCTGAAACCGCAAAGTGCGGCCGATATCCGCGCCGCCGATTTCACCGTCGCGACGTTTTCGCCCGAGATGGCCGAGACAGACCGGCAGATCAAGAAGCTGCTGTTCGGCCATATCTACCGGCACCCGGAAATCATGCGCATCCGGGCCGGTGCGACGCAGATCGTCACAGACCTTTTCCACCGTTATATGGAAACACCGGCGGAGATGCAGAGCCACTACTGGGTGGACAGCATTTCCGGTATGAGCGAGGCCGCGAAAGCCCGGCATGTGGGCGATTATCTGGCCGGCATGACCGACAGTTATGCACTGCGCGCCCACCAGCGGCTGTTTGACCACACCCCCGATTTGCGATAGGGCAGCGGGCGATCGCGAAGCCGACCCGGTTATGATGGCCGGACATAAACAGAAGCCCTTCGCGCAGGTTGGAACGATGAACATTTTTGCCGATTTCGATACCAGGATCAAAAACGCGCTCGAAACCCTCGATCTCGTGAAAGAGAACCGCGAAAAGGTCGATTTCAGTCGAATTACCATCGAATCCCCGCGTGATCTCAGTCACGGCGACGTCGCAACCAATGCGGCGATGGTGCTGGCCAAGCCGCTTGGCACCAATCCGCGGGCGCTCGCCGAACTCATCGTGCCCGCCCTTCAGGCCGATGGCGATGTCGACAGCGTCAATGTCGCCGGTCCGGGCTTCATCAATCTCAAGGTCTCGGTTGGTTACTGGCAGCGTCTGCTTGCCGACATGATCGGCCAGGGCATCGATTTCGGCCGTTCGACGATGGGCGTCGGCCAGAAGATCAATGTCGAATATGTCTCCGCCAATCCCACCGGCCCGATGCATGTCGGCCATTGCCGTGGTGCGGTTGTGGGCGACACGCTGGCGAACCTGCTCGCTTTTGCGGGTTATGGCGTCACGAAGGAATATTACATCAACGACGCCGGCTCACAGATCGATGTGCTGGCGCGTTCGGTCTTCCTGCGTTACCGCGAAGCGCTGGGCGAGGATATCGGCGCCATTCCGTCGGGCTTCTATCCCGGCGATTACCTCGTTCCCGTCGGCCAGGCGCTGGCGGATGAATATGGCATCAAGCTTCGGGCCATGCCCGAGGAAAAGTGGATGCCGATCGTGAAGGACAAGGCAATCGCTGCGATGATGGCGATGATCCGTGAGGATCTGGAGACGCTGAACGTCAAGCACGATGTGTTCTTCTCGGAGCGCACGCTGCATGAGGGCAATGGCGGACCGATCCTCTCGGCCATCAACGACCTGACGTTCAAGGGCCATGTCTACAAGGGCACGCTGCCGCCGCCGAAGGGCGAATTGCCTGACGACTGGGAAGATCGCGAGCAGACGCTGTTCCGTTCCACCGAAGTGGGCGACGACATGGACCGCGCGCTGATGAAATCGGACGGTTCCTACACCTATTTCGCGGCCGACGTTGCCTATTTCAAGAACAAGTTCGATCGGGGTTTCTCCGAGATGATCTATGTGCTGGGTGCCGATCATGGCGGTTACGTCAAGCGGCTGGAAGCGGTCGCGCGCGCCGTCTCCGAGGGCAAGTCGAAGCTGACGGTACTTTTGTGCCAGTTGGTCAAACTGTTCCGTGATGGCGAGCCGGTGAAGATGTCGAAACGCTCCGGCGACTTCGTCACGCTGCGCGATGTCGTCGACGAAGTGGGTCGCGATCCGGTGCGATTCATGATGCTCTATCGGAAGAATTCCGAGCCGCTGGACTTCGATTTCGCGAAAGTGACCGAACAATCGAAGGATAATCCGGTTTTTTACGTGCAATATGCGCATGCCCGCTCACAGTCGATCTTCCGGCAGGCGCAGGAAGCGTTTCCGGGGCTGGCTCCCTCTGCGGAAGAGATGGCGGCATCCGTTTCTTTGATCAGCGATATCAATGAGTTGCAGCTGGTTGCAAAGCTTGCTGAATATCCGCGCCTGATCGAATCCGCGGCCCTTTCGCATGAGCCGCACCGGCTTGCTTTTTACCTCTATGATCTCGCCAGTTCCTTCCATGGACACTGGAACAAAGGCAAAGACCAACCGGAATTACGTTTTATTAACGATAAAAACCGAGAATTGAGCATTGCCAGACTTGGGCTGGTGAATGCTGTCGCGAATGTTTTGAAGTCTGGCCTTACGCTTTTGGGAGCGGACGCACCTGACGAAATGCGATAACATATCACCATTATTTGCTCACAATACGCTGGCAAGAGCTGCAATGCGTAGATGGTGGAACACGTAATGGTCGAAAAAAATGTCGCGTATAACCGGGACGCCCGGTCCGAAGGGTTCGCTGACAACGATCCTCTGGCAGAACTGGCGCGTATCGTCGGCTTCGAAGATCGTCCTTCGCATGCGGGTTCCGAGGCTCAGCCATCGGTTGCCCGCCGCGAACCCGAATTTAACCTCGAAGATGAGCTTCTGAGGGAATTCGAGGTTTACGACGCACCGCACGCCGATCCAGTCGTTCTTGATCCGGCAAACGATGTTCGTGCGGGCATCCACCCCAACGACTTCATGCAGCGTGTCGAATCGGTTTTCGCCCGCCGCGAGCCCGAGCTTGCACCCGCACCTGCACCCGAGGTGAGGGAAGAGCGGCTTCCCGAGGTCGACCAGGCCTATATCCATAATTACGTGGAAACATCAGCTCAGCAGGACATCCGCGCGGACTTCCGTGACGATGCCGGCGCCGTCGCCGAAGTTTTCGATGTGCATTCCCGCCAGCCGCGCGCCGCTGAGCCTGTGGTTTACCAGCCGCCCGCCCAGCAGGTCGCATGGGAAGAGCCGCAGGCCGTTGAAACGGCAGAGCCCGAATGGCACGCCATGCCGGAGCTTCCGGCCGATGTTTCGAGCAATGTTGCTTTTGCCGGTCAGGCCTATGCGCCGGAACCGCAGGCTTTTGATCTTGCCGATGAGGTAGAGATCGCGGTTGCCGAGGAAGCGCCCGCGCCGGTTTCCGTGCGTCCGCCTTCGCATGGCGGCCGTTCTTCGCTCGAATTTTCCAGCCTGCGCCTGCCGCTTGCCAATTTCGGCGCGCGCCGCGATGTTTCCGCTGTCGATCCGAGAAGGGTCGAGGCGCGCTCCGAACAGCCGCCTGTCGCGACCCGGATGGAACCGCAGATCGAGCCACAGATCGAGCCCGCGCCGGCACCTGCCGTCATTCAGGCGGAAGAGACAGCACCTGCCTTTGCACCCTCGGTTGCGGAAAGCTTCACGCCTGCCGAGCAGCCTGTGACGCCTCCGGTTGCTCAAAGGCCGGCTGCGACCAATCTGTCGCCGATGGATGAGCTGATCTACGACGTTGCGAAATATTCCATTCCCGGTCGTGGCGAAGAACCTGTCGTGCAGTCCGCGCCTGTCGTTCAGGCCGCAAAAATCGAACCGCCGGTGATTGCCGCAACGCCAGTTGTCGCAACGCCAGTTGCTGCGGCTCCCGCACGGGCGACGCCGGTTGCCCCCGCTGTATCCCCGGCTCCTCTTCAGGAGCCGGATTTCACGGATTTTGCCGGTTTCAACGATGATGATTTCGAGCTGGCGCTCGACGATCTCGATCTTGATCTCGACCTGTCGGAAATCGCCGAAGCCGAAGTTGCTCCTGCGCCCGCGCCGCAACCCGTTCGCCAGCAGCCGGTCGCTCCGGTGGCGGCTGCCGCGCCCCAGCCGGTGAGGGAACAGCCTGTTCCGCAACCACGCGCCGCAACCGTTGCCGCTCCCATCGCGGCAGCAGCTGCGCCCGTTCAGCCGCGTCCGGCTGTCGCTGCGCCGCAGCCGGCAGCGCCGCAGACGCTGGAAAGCCTGCCTTTCGATCCTTCGCAGATCGGTGAAACGGAAGAACACCCGGAAACCATCATTGAAATGGATGTTCCGGAACTGCCGGTCGGGGTTTTCGAACCCAAGCCGGCGCCGCGCCGTCACGAGGAAGACCTCGATATCGATACCGAGCTTGCGACGCTGTTTGCGCCTGCAGTTGCCGGTGGTCTCGACCGCCATAAACACGCGGAAAACCGCGCTGCCGCTCCGCAGGCGCGCGCCGCGCAGGCTCCTGATGACGCCGATGAATTCGAGCGGGCTCTGGAAGAGGACTTCCGCCGCTCCATGCAGGAAGCTGCGGCTTCCCGTGGCAATGCGTCGCGCGATGCCGAAAATACCTATGTCGATCATCAGGCGGCCTATCGCGATGAAGATGAACGCGGCGGTCGCCGCTGGATCATGCCGGTGGCCGCCGCAATCGGTCTGGTGCTGATCGGTGGCGGCGTCTACGCGCTGATATCAGGCGGTTCGTCCGGTACCGGTTCCAATGGTGCGCCGGTCATCATCTCCGCCGATAACGACCCGATGAAGGTCGTGCCGGAAAATCCGGGCGGTCGCGTCGTGCCAAATCAGGACAAGGCGGTTTATGACCGTGTTGCCGGCGGCAGCGCTGCCGATCCGAAACAGCCGGCGCTGATTTCCAGCAACGAACAGCCGGTGGATGTGGTTCAGCGCACGCTGATCCCGGAACAATTGCCGCTGGAAGGCGAAAACGACGGGGATATGGAAGCGACCGGCACGCCGGTTGGCGAAACCGAAGATCCGCGCCTGCTTTCTCCGGAAGAAAAGGCTGCTCAGAACGAAGGTTCTGGCGCGACCGGCGTTTCGCCGCGCAAGGTCCGCACCATGATCGTCAAGCCGGACGGCACGCTGGTCGCCCAGGAAGTGGACGCACCGGCAGCCCAGCCGCCAAAGGCCGACAAGGTTGCAGAGCTTGCCGCACCGCAGACCGCCAAGCCGGGTGAGGGCGCTCCCGCCGTCATCGCCGCTTCGCGGGTTCCAGTGGCGCCCGAGCAGGCTGCAAAGCCGCAGGCCAACACGCCTGCTGCCGCTGCCACGCCAACCTCACAGTCGCAAGCCTCGCAGTCGGCAGCACCGCTTCCTTCGGCGCGTCCGTCTGCCCAGCCCGCCAATGTGGTGGCAACCGTTACCAACCAGGGTAATGTCCGCCCGGCGACTGCCGCTCCGGCCCAGCAGCAGACGGCTGCCGTGGCACCTGCGACAACCAGCACGTCTTCTGCCGGTGGCTACTACATCCAGATCGCGTCGCTGCCGAGCCAGGCTGAGGCCCAGAAGTCCTACCAGAACATGTCGGCCAAGTTCGGCTCGGTCATCGGTGGACGCGGCGTCGACATCAAGGCCGCTGAAATTGCCGGCAAGGGCACGTTCTACCGCGTCCGCATCCCTGCGGGTGACAAGAACGAAGCCGTGGCGCTGTGCGAGAAGTTCCGCTCGGCCGGCGGCAGCTGCCTGGTGGCACGCTGATAGCGGCCGATCTGGCTTCGTAACGATTGGGGCTGCCGCATGAGGCAGCCCTTGGAGTATTTGGAGCTTCCACCACACTCTCCATCATCCTCGGGCTTGACCCGAGGACCCATAACCCGGAGCGATGGATCCTCGGGTCAGGCCCGAGGATGACGGCGGAGAGGTTGTCGGACGATTTTCGCAATCCCGATGGCGCAGTCTCCTTACCCTTACCCCTCTTTTCCCTGCGAGCGTGACACCATGACCGATTGCAAAGCCATGATCCTCGGATGCAGCGGGCTTTCGCTGACCGCCGACGAGATTGCCCTTTACCGTGACCAGCAGCCGTGGGGCTTCATCCTGTTCGGCCGCAATATCGGCGAGCCGCAACAGATTGCCGATCTCGTCGCATCCATGCGTGATGCCGTCGGGAGGCCAGATGCGCCGGTGTTGATCGATCAGGAAGGCGGGCGCGTTCAGCGCATCAAGCCGCCGATCCTGCAGGCCTATCCAAATGCCCGCATTCTCGGTGAAATCTACGAGCGCGACCGCGAGAGAGGCCTGCGCGCCGCCTGGCTGATGTCGCGCCTGCATGCCTTTGACCTGATGAAATTCGGCATCAATGTCGATTGCCTGCCGGTGCTTGATGTGCCGGTGGAAGGCGCCAGCAATGTCATCGGCAACCGCGCTTATGGCTATTCGCCGACCATGGTGGCGCAGATGGGCCAGGCGGCTGCCGATGGGCTGAAGGCCGGTGGTATGTTGCCCGTCATGAAACATATGCCCGGCCACGGTCGCGGCATGGTCGATTCGCACCATGAATTGCCTGTTGTCGATGTGCCGCTTGATGAACTGGACGACCATGATTTCGTGCCGTTCCGGGCGCTTAACCGCGAATTGATGGCGATGAGCGCACATCTGGTGTTCAACGCCGTTGATCGCGAACGCCCGGCGACTACCTCGGCGAAGGTGATCGAGGAGGTCATTCGCGGTCGGATCGGCTTTGACGGGCTGCTGATGTCCGACGACAGTTCCATGAATGCGCTGAAGGGCACGCTTGGCGAACGGGCTGCGAATATTGTTGCTGGTGGCTGCGATATAGTCTTGCATTGCAACGGCGTGATGGGTGAAATGCTTGAGGTTGTGAAGGAAGTTCCCGTTCTTTCCGGCCGTTCGCTGGAGCGGGTTCGGGCTGTGGAGGCGGGTTTCCCCGCTGCTGACGCCTCCGACGAAGCTGAACTGAGAGCTGAATTCAACGCCATGTGGGCCGTTTCCTGACGATCGGGTGGCGGTCGCCCACTCGGGATCACAGGCCGGATGCCCGGCGGATGGAACAATGGCCGCAGACAAGTCTCGCAATTCAACGCCGATGGACAAGCTCTGGCAGGATGTGACGCCGGAGCGGCTGACGGGTGAGGCCGGGCTGGTCATCGATGTCGCGGGTTTCGAAGGCCCGCTTGATCTTCTGCTGCATCTTGCCCGCACGCAGAAGGTTGATCTGTCGCGCATTTCGGTGCTGGCCCTTGCCGAGCAATATCTGCAATTCGTGGAAAGTGCGCGCCGCGTGCGCATTGAGCTGGCCGCCGATTATCTTGTGATGGCGGCCTGGCTCGCCTTTCTGAAATCCAAACTACTCATTCCGCAGCAGGCAAAGGATGACGGCCCTTCGGGCGAGGAAATGGCCGCGACGCTGGCCTTCCGGCTGAAACGTCTGGAGGCGATGCGTGAGGCGGCCGAAAGGCTGGTCAACCGCGCCCGGCTTGGCCGCGACGTTTTCGCCCGTGGCGCACCGGAGCATATTCCGCATATCAATCGCTCGGCTTATGAGGCGAACCTCTACGATCTTCTGAGCGCCTATGCCAATCTGCGGCAGAGGCAGGCCATCACCCAGGTCACCATTGAAAAACGGCAGGTGTGGTCGCTGGTGGAGGCGCGTGAGCTTCTCAACAGCCTCCTCGGTGATGTCGGTGAATGGACGGTGCTCGATCAATATCTGCTGCAATATGTTCCGGATCCCGCCATGCGGGTGACGGCCATCGCCAGCGCCTTTGCCGCCTCGCTGGAACTGGTGCGCGAGGGATCGTTGCAAATCCGGCAGGAGGGGGCTTTCCAGCCCATCTATATGCGCCGGGGCACAAGGGACGAGCGCGGAGCCAGTGCCGGAGGGACCGATAATGACGAATGACGACGAGACCGGCGAGGCAATGATCGCGATAGATGGGGTGGAACCCGAACCCACGGTGTTTTCCGAGCGTCAGCTGAAGGAGGCTGAGCGAATTGCCGAAGCGCTGGTTTTCGCCTCGGCCGAGCCGGTTTCCATCGGTTTCATCGCCGAGCGTCTGCCGCGCGGCATGGATGTCGTCGCCATTCTGCACGCGCTGAAGGCCGCCTATGGCGACCGTGGTGTCAATCTCGTGCAGGTGGGCGGGCAATGGGCGTTCCGCACGGCGGGCGACCTTTCCTTCGTCATCCGCACGGAGGAGAAGGAGCCGAAGAAGCTGTCGCGCGCAGCGCTGGAGGTTTTGGCGATTATCGCGTATCATCAGCCGGTGACACGCGCCGAGATCGAGGAAATCCGCGGCGTGCAGACCTCACGCGGTACGCTCGACGTGCTGATGGAGGCGGGCTGGGTGCGTTTCCGCGGTCGCAGGCGAACGCCGGGCCGGCCGGTGACGATCGGCACCACCGTGGAGTTTCTCGATCATTTCGGCCTTGAGGAGTTGCGGGATCTGCCGGGCCTTGAGGAGCTGAAGGGAGCGGGACTGCTTTCGGGCCGTATCCCGTCCAATTTCGGTGTGCCTCTGCCGATGATGAGCGACGAGTTGCGTGAGGATGAAGACCCGATCACGCAGCTCGATCTGGAGGAACTGGGCCTGCTTGCACCGGGCGGTGGTGATGGTGACGATTGATATCGTCATAGGCCCACGCGATACACGCGAAAAGTTTATGGGCACGGCCCGTCTCAGCGACGATTTGTCGTTTGAAAAAGCCTTTCAAACGTCTTACATCGTCTAAAAGCGAAATTCAGGAGTTGCAGTTATGGGTTCTTTTAGTGTGTGGCATTGGCTCATCGTGCTGGTGATCGTTCTCGTCCTTTTCGGACGCGGCAAGATCCCCGAATTGATGGGTGATGTCGCGAAGGGCATCAAGAGCTTCAAGAAGGGCATGGCTGACGAAGACCAGACGCCGCCGCCGGCAGATGCCAATGCGAAGACCGTCGACCACAAGGCTGACGAGATCAAGTAAGCGGCCTGTTCCGTTTGGTGTGAGACTGGCGTTAGGGTCTCGGGAGCATATTGATGTTAGATATCGGCTGGAGCGAGCTTCTGGTGATTGCGGTCGTGCTGATCGTGGTCGTCGGACCGAAAGACTTGCCGCCCATGATCCGCGCCTTCGGCAAGACGATGGCCGGCCTTCGCAAGATGGCCGGGGATTTCCGCACGCAGTTCGATGAGGCCCTGAAAGAGGCCGATATGGACGATGTGCGCCAGACGATTTCCGATGTCCGCAATCTCAACCCCACGAATTCCCTGCGCGATGCGATGAGCCCGCTTCGCCAGCTGGGCAATGAGATCAAATCCGACCTGCAGAAGGCAACGGCGGCACCCGATGGCCTGTCCTCCACTGCCGCACCGGCGACGAGCGAGCCGGTCGCCCCGCTCGTGAGCACGCCGGAGCCGGAAATGAAGCTGCCGGATACGCCGCCCGTCGTCGCTGCCGCAGCGGCACCGGTTGCCGCCGCCACGGAAGAAAAGCCGAAACGCGCCCGTGCGAAATCGGTTGCGACCGTCGAAGCCGAAGCGGTTGTCGCCAAGCCGAAACGGGCCGCCCGGACCAAAGTGGCCGCAACGCCGGAAGCTGTTGCTTCCGCGATGACTAGCGAAGCCGCCGTTTCGAAGACGCCTGTGAAGGCTGTCGTCAAAAAGGCAGCGACCAAGAAGACCGAGGCTGACAGGCCGACGGCGGTGGCCGACGCCAAGCCGGTCAAAGCGGCAAAAACAAAGGCTGTGAAGCCGAAAAAGGATGAAGCATGAGCGGGGATACCGAAGATAAGCCGCAGCCGCTTATCGAGCACCTCATGGAGTTGCGAACCCGGCTGATCTGGTCGCTCGGCGCATTTTTCGTCGCTTTCATCGCCTGTTTCGCGGTTGCCAAGCACCTCTTCAACCTGCTTGTCATTCCCTACAAGTGGGCCGTGCTCTGGGCGGGGCTGGATGTGACAAAATCGTCGCTGATCTATACCGCGCCGCAGGAATTCTTCTTCACGCAGATCAAGGTCGCGATGTTCGGCGCGATGGTCATCTCCTTTCCGGTGATCGCCTCGCAGCTCTATAAATTCGTCGCACCCGGTCTCTACAAGAACGAACGCGCCGCCTTCCTGCCGTTCCTCATCGCGTCGCCGATCCTTTTCCTCATCGGTGCGGCGCTCGTCTATTTCTTCTTCACGCCCATGGTCATGTGGTTCTTCCTCGCCATGCAGCAATTGCCTGAGGATGGCGAGGTGGCGATTTCGCTGATGCCGAAGGTGTCGGAATATCTGAGCCTCATCATGACGCTGGTGCTGTCCTTCGGCCTTGTGTTCCAGCTGCCCGTCGTCACCACGCTTCTGGCGCGTGTCGGGCTTCTGACCAGCGACTGGCTGCGTGAAAAACGCAAGTTTGCCATCGTCATGGCCTTTGTGGTCGCGGCCGTGCTGACGCCGCCAGACCCCATGTCCCAGATCGGTCTTGCGCTGCCTGCGATCATTCTCTACGAGATTTCCATCTACATGGCTCGACTCGTGGAGAGGAAACGTGCGGCGGAATCCAAAAGCACGGAGCTGGAAGAGACCTGAGCCTTTGCGAAGGTCTACCCCGCTCACAAATCTCTCCGCGCCGGGCCTTTGCCCGGCGTTTTGCTGAGGGCATGCAACAACGGTCTGGAACGACGATGCACGACATTAAATGGATACGCGAAAACCCCGAAGCCTTCGATGCGGCTCTTGCACGCCGAGGTGCTGAGCCTGCCGCCAGCGGCCTGATCGCCCTTGATGAAAAACGCCGTTCCGTCATCCAGTCCCTGCAGGACATGCAGTCCCGCCGCAATGCCGCCTCCAAGGAAATCGGCGCCGCCATGGCGCAGAAGAACATGGAGCTTGCGGAGAAACTGAAGGCAGAAGTCGCCGACATCAAGGAAAACATGCCGCGCGCCGAGGAGGAGGACCGTCAGGTCACCGCCGAGCTGAACGACGCCCTGTCGCGCCTGCCGAACATGCCCTTCGACGATGTGCCCGATGGCAAGGACGAGCACGACAATGTGGTTACCCGCGTGGTCGGCCAGAAGCCCGGCTGGAACCATGAGGCCAAGGAGCATTTCGAGATCGGCGAAGCGCTCGGTTACATGGATTTCGAGCGCGCCGCCAAGCTGTCGGGTTCGCGTTTTACCGTTCTGACCAGCCAGCTGGCGCGGCTGGAGCGGGCGCTCGGCCAGTTCATGATCGACCTGCACACGACGGAACACGGTTATACCGAAGTTTCCTCGCCGCTGATGGTTCGTGACGAGGCGATGTTCGGAACCGGGCAGTTGCCGAAGTTTTCCGAGGACCTGTTCAAGACCACCGACGGCCGGTGGCTGATCCCGACGGCGGAAGTGACGCTGACAAATCTCGTTTCAGGCGAAATTCTCGAGCAGGAAAAACTGCCGTTGCGTTTCACCGCGCTCACACCGTCCTTCCGCTCGGAAGCGGGTTCTGCCGGCCGCGATACGCGCGGCATGCTGCGCCAGCACCAGTTCTGGAAATGCGAACTCGTCTCCATCACCGATGCGGAAAGTGCTGTTGCCGAGCATGAGCGCATGACGGCCTGCGCCGAAGAAGTGCTGAAGCGTCTCGGCCTGCATTTCCGCACCATGACGCTATGCACCGGCGATATGGGGTTTGGCGCACGCAAGACTTACGATCTGGAAGTGTGGCTGCCAGGCCAGGACACCTATCGCGAAATTTCGTCCTGCTCGGTCTGCGGCGATTTTCAGGGCCGGCGCATGAATGCGCGTTATCGCGGCAAGGACGACAAGGCGACGAAGTTCGTTCACACGCTGAACGGTTCAGGCACGGCCGTCGGCCGCTGCCTGATCGCGGTTCTCGAAAATTATCTGAACGAGGACGGTTCCGTCACAATTCCTGACGTGCTGTTGCCCTATATGGGCGGTCTGAAGCGCATCGAGAAGGCGGCCTGAGAATTACACTATCGTCATGCCGGACTTGATCCGGCATCCAGCCAGCCCAAGTCCTTGGGCTGAAAAGAGTCCTTCCCGCCGCGCAGACGCGCGTCGGCTGGATGCCGGATCAGGTCCGGCATGACGGAGGAGAGGATGCTTCGTCCCCTGCGACATGAAAGCGGAGAGAGAAAACATGCGGATTTTGCTGACCAATGACGACGGTATCCACGCTGAAGGGCTGGCGGTGCTGGAGCGTATCGCCCGCACGCTGTCCGACGATGTCTGGATCGTCGCGCCGGAAACCGACCAGAGCGGCCTTGCTCATTCGCTGACGCTTTCCGAACCGCTGCGTCTGCGAAAAGTTTCCGACAAACATTTCGCGCTGCGTGGCACGCCGACCGATTGCGTCATCATGGGCATTCGCGAGGTTCTGCCTGAGAAGCCAGATCTCGTGCTGTCAGGCGTTAATGCCGGCGCCAACATGGCCGATGACGTGACCTATTCCGGCACGATTGCCGGCGCCATCGAAGGCACGCTGCAGGGCGTGCGTTCCTTCGCGCTCAGCCAGGCCTTCAGCCATGCCGATGGCCGTGTCGTGCCGTGGGAAGTCGCCGAAACCTATGCGCCGGATCTTCTGCGCAAGCTGATGGATGTCGATCTGCCTGATGGCACGTTCCTCAACCTCAATTTCCCCAATTGCGCGCCCAAGGATGTGCAGGGCGTTTCCGTGACCGGGCAGGGCAAGCTCGATTTTGGCCTGACCGTGGAAGAACGACAGGACGGTCGCGGTTTCCCCTATTACTGGCTGCGCTTCGGCGAACGTCTCGGAACCTTCCGCGAAGGCACCGATATCCATGCCCTGAAGCATGGCAAGATTTCGGTCACGCCGCTTAAGCTTGACCTGACGGACTACACGGTGAAGGATCGGGTTGCGCAAGCACTGGGATTCGGAGTCGCCGATTGAAATCCGTAATGGTCGAAAAGGAAGGTTTTGCCGCTCTGGTTCTCCGCTTAAGGGGCGAGGGGATTTCCGACCTTGATCTTTTAACGGCGGTCGAGCAGACGCCACGCTCCAAATTCGTGCCGCCGCAATTTGCGGCCGACGCCTATTCCAGCCGCACGATCCCGATCGATTGCGGTGCCTTCATGGAAGGCGCCGACATGGCGGTGAAGATTCTTGCCCGCCTGCAGCTGAAACCCGGCCAACGCGTGCTGGAAATCGGCACCGGCAGCGGTTTCATGACGGCGATCATCGCTCGCCGGGTGGAGCGGGTGTTTTCGCTGGAGCGTTACAAGACGCTGGTGCAGCAGGCGCAGAACTGTCTCGATGACCTTTCCATCCGCAATGTCGTCATCCGCCAGGCGGACGGCAGCAACGGGCTTGTGGGCGAGGGCACCTTTGACCGCATCGTCTCCACGGCTGCCTTCACCACCATGCCCCGCTTCTTTGCCGAGCAGATCGTTTCGGGCGGAATGATGATCGCGCCGATCATCGTTGAGGGTGATCGCTGCGTGATGACCCGCTTTTCCAAGACCGGCAGCCGCTTCGAAAAGGAAGAGCTGTTTGAGGCGCCTTATCTGCCGCTCAGCACCCATATTGCCCGGCATTTGTAACAAAATGAAAATTTTGAAGACGGTTTATTTTAGTCTTCTAAAGTTCTGAATTTCCGTAACTAACTGATTTTCAATATCATTATTGTTCAATCGTGACGCATCCGGTTTTCGTCATGGTTATCGAAGTGTCAAAAAAGCGCCAAACGGCTTAACGTTTTAACGGCGTGGTAACACTAACGCGCTTTAATCATAAACATCGACGCATGGTTTTCCCCACCTCGGGAAATGGGCCTTGCAAGAAGTGAAATTTGTGCCGGATCGGTCTCGATGCGGCGGGTTGGCGTCAGTGTAGATCGAGTCATGCGTATGAGACATTCGTCTAAAATCGGAAAATCAGTCGCAAAAATGTTCGCAGCGGCATTGCTGGCAAGCGTCGCAACGGGCTGTAGCTCGGATGCAACGCGGTTCGGCGGCCTCTTTTCCAGTGGACCGGATCAGATGACCACGGCGTCAATTCCAGCCCGTCAGGGCGGCGGTGCTTATGCGCAGGCCCCGGTTCCGCAGGGCGACATGAATGGCGGTTACGCCTCTGCTGCACCGCAGGGCGGTTACGCCAACCAGAACATGGCGGGCAATTCCTATCCGCAGTCCGGCGGTTACGGCGGCGGCATCCAGCCTTCCACGGCCCGCTCGGCTTCGGCCTCTCCGGTGCAGCGTTCCGAACTGTCGGCGCCGTCGGCAGTGGCAAGCCGCGATCCGTCGACGCGCAACGAAGCCATGGCCCAGCCTTTCCCATCCGCGCAGCGACAGGCAGCTCCGTCTCTGGCCGCGCCTGCTCGCCAGGCCGCAGCACCCGTTACCGACAATCTGACCACCGCAACCGTCCGTTCCGACAAGAATGGCTGGCATACGGATGGCGCTTCTTCGGTGACGCTGCGTCCGGGCGAAAGCATCACCACCATTTCCAATCGCTACGGCGTTCCGGAAAAGGAACTGCTGCGGGTCAACGGTCTGAAAACCGCGTCGTCCGCGCAGGCTGGCCAGTCGATCCTCATTCCGAAATTCGGCCAGGTGCGCAACGCCGCCAAGGATGCCGCCGGTAATATCGCGCTGAACCGCAATGGCGACCAACCGACGCCGCTGCGCAGCCCCGAGGGCAATGTGGCCGTGCTGCCGTCGCAGGCTGCTGCTCGCGACAAGGTTGCCTCCGAGGCCGGCAAGCTGACGCCTCCCGGCGGCAAGCCGCTGCCGCCGACCGGTGGCTACAAGGTTCAGCCGGGCGACAGCCTTGCGAAGATCGCCCGTGAAAACGGCGTCTCGGTTGCAGCGCTGAAGGCCGCCAACGGTCTTTCCAACGAGAGCATCCGTGTCGGCCAGACACTTTCCATGCCGGGCGCCGGCACTGACAATGTCAAGACGGCCTCCGTTCCCGCCAAGGAAGCGGCCAAGGCAGTCGAGACCGCATCCGCCAAGCCGGAGCCCTACAAGGCCCCTGCCGCTGCTGCCGCGACTGTACCGGCCGCGCCGGCTGCCACGGCAAGTGTCAGCGATATCGAAAAGAAGTCCGACATGGCTTCTCTTGCGCCTGAATCCACGGGCATCGGCAAATATCGCTGGCCGGTTCGCGGCGCAGTCATCAACAATTTCGGTGACAATGTCGAAGGCAGCCGCAATGACGGCATCAACATCTCGGTTCCCGAGGGTACGCCGATCAAGGCCGCTGAAAACGGTGTGGTCATCTATGCCGGCAACGGTCTGAAGCAGCTCGGCAACACGGTGCTGGTGCGCCATGACGACGGCAAGGTCACTGTCTACGGCAACGCCGCCAATCTCGACGTGCAGCGTGGCCAGAAGGTCCAGCGTGGCCAGACCATCGCCACCTCGGGCATGACCGGCAGCGCCAAACGTCCGCAGGTTCACTTCGAAGTTCGCAAGGATGCGACACCGGTGAACCCATCAGGTTTCCTTGAATAGGTATTGCGTCTCAAGGAATGATGAAGCCGGGTGAAGAGCCCGGCTTTTTCATTTTTGGGGGGGATGCAAACGTCTCCACATATTCGACGTCCTCCTCGGGCTTGACCCGAGGACCCATGGTGCGCGGAGTTGTGGATCCTCGGGTCAAGCCCGAGGAGGACGGATGAGAGAGTGCGGCCGAGACAGAAACGGCCCCGTTTCCAATGCCAGTTTACCCTCTCACCAACCCGACCGTCTTCTCGATGAAGTCGGCAATCGTTGCGGTATCATCGAGATCGAAAACGGGCAGGTTCGTGTCCGCCACTTCATGATCGGCGGCAATCGCGATGATATGTGGATCGAGCGGCGCAAGCGGTTCGGTTTTCATCGCCTCCAGCCGGCGCGCCTCGATCTTCGGCAC
>CAACWB010000126.1_pt1 | contig 43943 bp, 42 predicted proteins | sample 2275501 | NCBI WGS metagenome assembly CAACWB01 (sample SAMEA5312444, study PRJEB27640) | indoor metagenome | biome: indoor environment; feature: controlled; material: polymer antistatic dissipative epoxy resin | place: Italy | collected 2014-05-27 | reverse complement strand
GGTCTGGTCTTTGTTCTCGCCGGCCTTGCATTCAAGATTTCGGCCGTGCCGTTCCACATGTGGACGCCGGACGTTTATGAAGGCGCGCCGACCCCGGTCACCGCCTTTCTTTCGGCGGCACCCAAGATCGGCGCCATGGCGATCTTCGTGCGCATCGTCGTTGAAGCTTTCCAGCCGGTCTTTGCCGACTGGCAGCAGATCGTCGTCTTCATCTCCATCGCTTCGATGCTGCTCGGCTCGTTTGCCGCGATCGGCCAGAAGAACATCAAGCGCCTGATGGCCTATTCCTCCATCGGCCACATGGGTTATGCGCTGGTCGGTCTTGCCGCCGGCACGCAGGCAGGCATTTCGGGCGTCATCCTCTACATGGCCATCTACATGGTCATGACGCTCGGCACTTTCGCCTGCATTCTCTCCATGCGCCGCAAGGAAATCGGCAATGTCGAAAATGTTGAGGACCTGGCCGGGCTTTCGTCCACCAACCCGTTCATGGCGGTGGTTCTGACGATCCTGATGTTCTCGCTTGCCGGCATTCCTCCGCTCGCCGGCTTCTTCGGCAAGTATTATGTCTTCCTTGCCGCCATCGAAGCCAAGCTCTATCCGCTCGCCGTCATCGGTGTGATCGGCTCGGTTGTCGGCGCTTATTATTATATCCGCATCGTCAAGGTCATGTGGTTCGATGAAGCCAAGGGCAGCTTCGAGCGTCCGGCGGGCGAGCTGAAAGTGGTTTATGCGCTTTCGGGTCTGTTTGTTGTCGCTTTCGTCGTCTTCGGCGGTGCGCTTGGCAACGCTGTCACGGTTGCAGCAAAGACGTTCTTTTGATCGACACGCCGCAGCATACGGGCCGGATGTCCATCGATGACTTCCGGCACGAGGCGATGGTGGAAACGCCATCGACCAACATAGAATGTTTCGCCCGTGCAAGGGCGGGCGATGGCGACAATCTGTGGATTACCGCCATCCGCCAGACGGGTGGGCGCGGGCGTCGCGGTCGGCCCTGGGTTTCCGAACCCGGTAATCTCTATGCGTCTCTTCTTCTCATCGATCCTGCGCCGATGGACCGTATCGGCTCTTTGCCGCTTGCCTTTGCGCTGGCTGTCTATCGCGCCATCCGGGCGGTCCTGCCGACAGGCGGCGCGCCGCTTGAGATCAAATGGCCGAACGACGTGCTGATTGGCCGTCAGAAGACTTGCGGCATTTTGATGGAAGCGGAACTCCTGCCGGATGGGCGGCGGGCAATCGTCATCGGCATCGGTATCAATATCGCCCATAAGCCGGACAATCCGCTTTATCCCGTCACCATGTTGTCCGAACACGGCGCTTCCTGCTCTCCCGACGAACTTTTCGCCCATCTGTTCCGCGAGACGGCGGATGTGCTGCGAGACTGGGATGAGGGCAGGGGTGTGGCCGGTGTCATGGCCGGCTGGCGGGCGGCGGCCTGCGGCATCGGCGAACATATCACCGTCAACTTCCCCGATCGCTCGATCGGCGGGCGTTTCGTCGGAATTGATGATAATGGTTATTTGCTGCTGGATGAGGATGAGGGCGCAAGGCGTTCAATTGCCGCCGGCGATGTGTTTTTCGGATGAGAGCATTTCCAGTAAAAGTGCGTAGCGGTTTTACGTCAGGAAAATGCGTAAAAACAAAAAGGTAGGGCATTTTCGCGTTTCGGAGAAAAGCGAAAGTGCTCGAGGTGAACGGTGCGGCCAAGGACCCGCGCCGAACCGGATCCCACAGGTTGGAGTTTTCCTGCAGCTCAAAAAAAGCAGGATGGCAGACCGGCTCCGCATCGGCCCGGTCGATCAGATGGTTTAACAGGCCCGATGCTGCAAACATGCGCGGGGCGCGGCAAAGTGCCGTCGTCCACGTGCGCTCGCGAATGGATAAGAAAAACAATGGCTAAACAGGACGAACTGGTCTTCCTGCCGCTTGGCGGCGTCGGTGAAATCGGCATGAATCTGGCGCTTTACGGCTACGGTCCGGCAAGCAAGCGTGAATGGATCATGGTGGATTGCGGCGTGACCTTTGCCGGTCTCGATTTGCCGGGCGTCGATCTGGTGCTGCCCGACATCACCTATATCGCCGAACAGAAGAAAAACCTCAAAGGCATCATCATCACCCACGCCCATGAGGACCATTACGGCGCGCTGAACGATCTGTGGCCGGGCCTCAACGTGCCGGTCTATGCCTCGGGTTTCACCGCCGGCATGCTGGAGGCGAAACGCGCCTATGAGGGCAGCCGCGCCGAAATTCCGATCACTCCCTTTAAGGCTGGCGACCGCATCAATGTCGGTCCGTTCGAAATCGAAGCCGTCGGCGTCAACCACTCCATCCCGGAGCCGATGTCGCTGGTCATCCGCACACCGCTCGGCAACGTCATCCATACCGGCGACTGGAAAATCGATGAAGCGCCGTCGCTCGGTCCGTTGACGGATGAAGCCCGCTTCCGCGCCATCGGCGAAGAGGGCGTGCTGGCACTGATGTGCGACAGTACCAACTCTGTCCGTGATGGCGTTTCGCCCTCCGAACACGAGGTTTCCGAAGGCCTGCGGCAGATCATTGAGAATGCCGAAGGCCGAGTGGCCGTTACCACCTTCTCCTCCAATGTCGGGCGTATCCGCTCGATTGCGCAGGCCGCAGAGGCCGCGGGCCGTGAGGTGCTGCTGCTTGGCTCGTCGCTGAAGCGCGTCGTCAACGTCTCGCAGGACCTCGGCATCATGGAAGGCATCAAGCCATTCCTCGCCGAAGATGAATATGGCTATATTCCGCGCGACAAGGTGGTGCTGATCCTGACCGGTTCGCAGGGTGAGCCGCGTGCCGCCCTTGCCAAACTCTCGCGTGACGAGATGCGCAATGTGGCGCTCGCTTCCGGTGACACGGTGGTGTTTTCGTCCCGCGCCATTCCCGGCAATGAAAAGGCCATCATCGACATCAAGAACGGCCTGATCGAGCAGGGTGTCCATATCATCACCGACAACGAAGCGCTGGTCCATGTTTCCGGCCATCCGCGCCGCAACGAGCTTCTGAAGATGTATGAATGGACGAAGCCGCAGATCGTTGTGCCCGTCCATGGCGAGGCGGCGCATCTGGTGGCGCAGAAGGAACTTGCCGAACAGGCCGGCATTTCGCAGGTGCCGAAGGTGCGCAACGGCAATGTTCTGCGTCTGGCCCCCGGTCCTGCGGAAGTTATCGATGATGCGCCGCATGGCCGCGTCTTCAAGGACGGCAATCTCATTGGCGACATGGACGAGATGGGCATCAGCAACCGCCGCAAACTCTCCTTCGCCGGTCACGTCTCCGTCAATGTCGTGCTGGATAGCCGTTACGACTTCCTCGGTGATCCCGATGTCGTGCCTTTCGGCCTGCCGGAATTCGATGACGAGGGCGAGGACATGGAGGACACGCTTTATGACGCCGTTCTCGGCGCTGTGGAGAGCATTCCCCGCGCCCGCCGCAAGGATCTGGAACTGCTGCGCGAAGCGGTGCGCCGCGCCGTTCGCGCCGCCGCCAACCAGACCTGGGGCAAGAAGCCGATCGTAACGGTTTTCGTCACAAAGGTTTGAGCGGGGAGGCAAGAGCTTTCGGGTGACCGTATCATCCGCACCTGTCACCCCGGACTAGATCCGGGGTCCAACGGGAGCCCTCAATCGCTTTAAGACTCGTCTCACGGCGCAGACGCGGCGTGGCTGGATGCCGGATCAACTCCGGCATGACGGAGGATAGGTCGTGCGCCTTGGTCCGCGATCTGAAAGCGCCTGCTCAAAGCACGGTTCTGTTCTTCCTTCCAAGGCTTTTTGCGGAGAAGTGATTCCGCTTTACGGATGAATGCGTTACAAGAAGCCAATTGTGCAGGAGGATCACATGCCGCTTCTTTCGGTCTTCGCCGTTTATTTCATCGTCTGGTGGACGGTGCTTTTTGTTGTGTTGCCGATTGGACTTCGTACCCAGGCGGAAGACGGCGACGTGGCGCTTGGCACCATCGCCAGCGCGCCATCCCGCTTCCGAGGCGGCCGCATCGTTCTGTGGACAACACTGATATCTGCCCTGATCTGTGGTGTGTGGTACGGCGGATCCTGGTGGTTCGGCTTCAGCCTCGACGATCTCCCGAGAATTGTTCCCGTTTACGACTGAAGTCTCGAAGCTTCATTCCACTCAGTTCGTGACCTGGAAAACGTCACTCCGTTACGTTTACAACGTATCGAGTGCATTCCACCTCAAAACCGGGATGACTGAAAATACGGCAGTTCTGTCCGTGTCGCCGCAAGGCGTATCTGAGGGTGTCATATGGATGTCATCTCTGTCGTGCACACAGCATAAGCGTATTGGGCGGCTGATTCACCGTCACAATTTTACCGGACTAGTCCGCCGGGGCATTGTCGTGTGTTGAGATCAAAAAAAAACAAGGCCTTTCAGCCTTGTTTTTCAGGTTTCGCGTGATCTGTAACCGTTGCCGGGGCAGCGACGAGCGCGCCTAAGATCTGATCCTCCCAAGACTGACCGCGAAAATGACAAGAATTTAAACTTCTTGCCTCTTTTGTAAGCTAAAGCTAGCTCAATCACCCATGCTTGTCATCTCATTTTTTGCATATTTGTTACAGTCGGCAAAAAATTCTCTGTGGTGCAATTTGTCGCACCGGATCAAGAATAATATTCCGGTCAAAGCGTTTTGACGCGAATTAGCTATCTCGAAAATGCCACGAAATCGCCTTCAACCCTCTTTTCATGGCGGGTTTTCTTCTTGGCGGGAAACGGCTATATCCGGCGCCAATATCCCTTTATTCGGGGCGATTCCCGCGCCTTTGCGCGCCGTCGTCCACATCAATGGAAGCCGTCATGCGTCTCAGCCGTTATTTCATGCCCATCCTGAAGGAAAATCCCAAGGAAGCGGAGATCGTGTCCCACCGCCTGATGTTGCGCGCCGGCATGATCCGGCAGCAATCGGCTGGCATTTATTCCTGGCTGCCGCTCGGCAAGCGCGTGCTGGACAAGGTCAACAGGATCATCCGCCAGGAGCAGGACCGTTCCGGCGCCATCGAGCTTCTGATGCCGACGCTGCAAACGGCCGAGCTTTGGCAGGAAAGCGGCCGTTACGATGATTACGGCAAGGAAATGCTGCGCATCAAGGACCGCCAGGACCGCCAGATGCTGTATGGCCCCACCAATGAGGAAATGATCACCGACATCTTCCGTTCCTACGTAAAGTCCTACAAGAACCTGCCGCTGAACCTCTACCATATTCAGCTGAAGTTCCGCGACGAGGTACGTCCGCGTTTCGGCACCATGCGTTCGCGTGAGTTCCTGATGAAGGACGCCTATTCCTTCGACTTGACCAAGGAAGACGCGATCCACTCCTACAACAAGATGTTCGTGGCTTACCTGCGCACCTTCGAGCGCCTTGGCCTGCGCGCCATTCCCATGCGTGCCGATACCGGCCCCATCGGCGGCAACCACAGCCACGAATTTATCATTCTGGCCGATACCGGTGAATCCGAGGTCTTCTGCCACAAGAGCTTCCTCGACCGTGCCATTCCGGCTGAAAATACCGACTTCGACGATGTCGCAGCCCTTCAGGGTGTATTCGACGAGTGGACTGCCGATTATGCCGCCACCTCCGAAATGCATGACGAAGCAGCCTATGATGCCATTCCGGATGGTGAGCGTCTTTCGGCACGCGGTATCGAAGTTGGTCACATCTTCTATTTCGGCACCAAATATTCCGAGCCTATGGGCGCGAAAGTGCAGGGCAAGGACGGCAAGGAACACCCTGTCCACATGGGTTCTTATGGCATTGGCCCGACACGCCTTGTTCCCGCCATCATTGAAGCATCGCATGATGAGAACGGAATCATCTGGCCGGCCTCGGTCGCGCCTTTTGATGTTGTCATTATCAACATGAAGGCTGGTGATGCGGCCTGTGATGCGGCTTGCGAAAAGCTGTATTATCAGCTCTCCAACGCCGGCAAGGATGTTCTTTACGACGATACCGACGACCGTGCGGGCCAGAAATTCGCCACCGCCGATTTGATCGGTGTGCCGATGCAGATCATCGTCGGCCCGCGTTCTGTTGCGAACGGCGAAGTCGAAGTGAAGGACCGCAAGACCGGCGAACGTGAAACCGTCACAATCGAGGCGGCAATGAACAAGGCGCTTGGCTAAGCGCGAACGGAAAGATGGGAGCGGCCTTCATGCGAAGACCGCTCCGGTTTTATGGCGCAGGCGCCGCTACGATTGGGACCGATCTTTGGAAAAGACCGATCTTGCAAATTGAGATCAGGGAGACGACATGGCAAAAGCCGATGCTGACAAGGGTGCGGCTCCTTCCGCCCGGGAAAAGACCGCCCGGCCTTTTTCCGCTTTCGAACGCATGGTGGCATGGCGCTATCTGCGGTCGCGGCGCAAGGAAGCGTTCATTTCCGTCATCGCCGGTTTTTCTTTTGTCGGCATCATGCTGGGCGTTGCAACGCTCATCATCGTCATGGCTGTCATGAATGGTTTCCGTACCGAGCTGATTTCGCGCATTCTCGGCATTAACGGCCATATGATCGTCCAGCCGATCGATCAGCCCTTCAATAATTATGACGAGCTGGCGAAGAAGTTTTCCGCCGTGCCGGGCGTCACCATGGCCCTGCCGCTGGTGGAAGGCCAGACATTGGCCTCCGGCCGCGGCGGCGCAGGCTCCGGCGCGCTGGTGCGTGGCGTGCGCCAGGAGGATATCGACAAGATCAAGGAAGTCGCCAGCAACATCAAGACCGGCGATCTCGTCGGCTTCATGGCAGGCGATGGCGTTCTGGTCGGCTCCAGGCTTGCGGCGCAGCTTGGCGTGACGGCGGGAGATGACATCACCCTCATTTCGCCGGAAGGCGACGTGACGCCGATGGGCGTCAATCCGCGCGTCAAGTCCTACAAGATCTCAGGCGTCTTCGAGATCGGCATGTCGGAATATGATGCGTCGATGATCTATATGCCGCTGTCCGAAGCCCAGCTTTATTTCAATGCCGACGGCATCGTGCAATCCATCGAGCTTTATGTCAGCCGCCCTGATGACGTTGACGGCATCCGGCCGCTGGTGGAGCAGGCGGCAGAACGGCAGATTTATATCACCGACTGGCGACAGCGGAACCAGACCTTCTTTTCCGCCCTGCAGGTGGAACGAAACGTGATGTTCATGATCCTGACGCTCATCGTTCTGGTGGCGGCGCTGAACATCATTTCCGGCCTCATCATGCTGGTGAAGGACAAGGGCAGCGATATCGCCATTCTGCGCACCATGGGGGCCAGTTCCGGCGCGGTCATGCGCATCTTCTTCATGACCGGGGCGGCCATCGGCACGGTCGGCACCTTTGCCGGGGTGGCGCTCGGCGTCATCGTCTGCCTCAATGTGGAATCCATCCGGCAGTTCTTTTCGTGGATATCCGGCACGGTTCTGTTTGACCCGCAGCTTTATTTCCTCAGCCAGTTGCCGGCCGAAATGGATTTGAGCGAGACCATCACCGTCGTCATCATGGCGCTGACGCTTTCTTTCCTGGCAACGATCTTCCCAGCATGGCGGGCCTCCAAGCTCGATCCGGTGCAGGCCCTGCGTTACGAATAAGGACCGCTTCGCAATATGGCAAAAAAAACAGTGCTGCGGCTTACCGGCGTGGAACGGACCTATGGTCAGGGTGAAACGTCGCTTTCCATTCTGCGCAAGGCCGATCTTGAATTGAGAAGCGGTGAGATGGTGGCGCTCGTCGCCCCCTCCGGTACCGGAAAATCCACACTGCTGCATCTGGCGGGGCTTCTGGAACATCCTGACGCGGGTGAGGTTTTCATCAACGGCGCGCCATGCAACGGGCTTCCGGATGAAACCCGCACGGCGATCCGTCGCAGCGATATCGGCTTCGTTTATCAGTTCCATCACCTGCTGCCGGAGTTTTCGGCGGTGGAAAATGTAATGATGCCGCAGCTCATCGCCGGTCTGACGCAGGCTGAGGCGCGCAAGCGTGCCAGCGCCCTGCTGGATTACATGCGCGTCGGCCATCGCGGCGAACATCGCCCGGCCGAACTTTCCGGCGGCGAGCAGCAGCGCGTGGCGATTGCGCGCGCGGTTGCCAATGCGCCGCTTCTGCTGCTCGCGGATGAGCCGACCGGCAACCTCGATCCCGAGACCGCGCATTATGTTTTCGATGCGCTGGAGGCCCTGGTGCGCCAGTCCGGCCTTGCGGCGATGATCGCCACGCATAACCACGACCTCGCTGCCCGCATGGACCGACGGGTAACGCTTGCAGACGGCAAGATCGTCGACTTCTGATCGTGACGGCATAAGGCGACCGTCGCGAAGCCTTATGTGATCTGCTACGAAGCGGTGAGTCTCTTCGCCCTTGCGTCTTCGGGAAGACCCGCTCGTCCTTCCACAGTTGAATTTTTGAGAACCCGGAGGTGTTTTTTGCCTTCGGGTTTTTTTGCTTTGGAGTCAGGGGCTTGCCGATCATGCGAGCGGAACCGCAGCTGATTCTGCGGCGTTAACAAGAGGAATACCAGCAAAACCCTGTTGACAATCGAACAAAATGAGAACAAAGTTGGAACATAACGAGTAAGGAGAGACCAATGACTGATTTCATCCGTGACGTTGCCGCTTTCGCTTCCATCGCTGTCTTTGTTGCCAGCTTTTCGGTGATCCTCACTGCCCTGTGAAGGAAACACCGGCGCAGAAGCCTGTATGGAGGCCGCAAGGCTGTAGACTTTAAGCGCCGGAAATCGGAAAATCGCCCCCTCGATTCAGAATGACAGGACGACGATATGGGCGATACGGTTGTGCGTGGAGAAAACTCTGACGAAACGCTGAAAACGCCTGGTTTCGTCCATCTGCGGGTTCATTCCGCTTACTCCCTGCTTGAGGGGGCGTTACCCCTCAAGAAAATCATGTCCAAGGCCGTCGCGGACGGCCAGCCGGCAATTGCCATCACCGATACCAACAATCTTTTCGTTGCGCTGGAGTTTTCCGAAAAAGCGCGCGACGAAGGTTTGCAGCCGATCATCGGTTGTCAGGTGTCGATCGACATGCAGGATGCGGCGGAGGACCGCCGCAATCATAACAGTCATCTTGCAAAACTCCCCGCCATCGTGCTTCTGGCCGCCAATGCCGAAGGTTACGAGCGGTTGGTGGACCTGATCAGCCGCGCCTATCTGGAAGGCGAGGGTAGCGGCGGACATTCCGTGCATATTACCCGCGCGTGGCTGGAAGAAGCCTCCAATGCCGGGCTGATCGCACTGACGGGCGCTACTGGCGGTCCTGTCGATATGGCGTTGAAGGAAGGCCATGCCGCGCAGGCCAAAGAGCGGCTGCTGACGCTGAAGTCGCTCTTCGGTGACAGGCTCTATATCGAATTGCAGCGTCAGTCCGGCTACGACCGTTCCCATGAGCGACGCATGATCGGCCTTGCTTATGACAATGATATTCCGCTGGTCGCTACCAACGAGGCTTTTTTCCCTTCCAAGGCAGACTATGAGGCGCATGACGCACTGATGGCGGTGGCGCATAATGCCATCGTTTCCGATGACAGCCGCTTCCGCCTGACCCCCGATCATTATCTGAAAAGCCGGCAGGAGATGACGGCGCTGTTTGCCGACATTCCCGAGGCGCTGGAAAACACTATCGAGATTGCGCTCCGCTGCTCTTATGTGCTGAAGAAGCGCGGACCCATCCTGCCGCGTTTCACCGGCGCCAGCGAAGACCCGGAAGCGGCGGAACATGCCGAAACCGAGGAGCTTCGCCGCCAGGCGGTGGAGGGGCTGGATCAGCGGCTTGCCGCGCTCGGCATGTCGCCCGGCTATACGGAACAGGATTATCGCGAGAGACTGGATTTCGAACTCGGCGTCATCTCGCGCATGAAGTTCCCCGGTTACTTCCTGATCGTTGCCGACTTCATCAAATGGGCCAAGCAGCAGGATATTCCGGTCGGCCCTGGCCGTGGTTCGGGCGCCGGCTCGCTTGTGGCTTATGCACTGACCATTACCGATGTCGATCCGTTGCGTTTCTCATTGCTGTTCGAGCGCTTCCTCAATCCCGAACGTGTATCGATGCCTGACTTCGATATCGACTTCTGCCAGGACCGGCGCGAAGAGGTGATCCGCTACGTGCAGCGCAAATATGGCCGCGAACAGGTGGCGCAGATCATCACCTTCGGTTCGCTGCAGGCGCGCGCGGCGTTGCGCGATGTCGGCCGCGTGCTGGAAATGCCCTATGGGCAGGTGGACAAGATCTGCAAGCTGGTGCCCAACAACCCGGCCAATCCGACACCGCTGTCAAAGGCCATCGAGGAAGAGCCGCGCCTGCAGGAAGAGGCAGACAAGGAACCCGTCGTCGCTCGCCTCCTGGATATCGCCCAGAAAATCGAGGGGCTTTATCGCCACGCTTCCACCCACGCCGCCGGTATCGTCATCGGCGACCGGCCGCTGTCGAAGCTGGTGCCGATGTATCGCGATCCGCGGTCCGATATGCCGGTTACCCAGTTCAACATGAAATGGGTGGAAAGCGCCGGTCTCGTCAAATTCGACTTCCTCGGCCTGAAGACGCTGACGGTATTGAAGGTCGCCGTGGATTTCGTCGCCAAGCGCGGCATCAAGGTCGATCTTGCCGCCATTCCGCTGGAGGACACGAAAACCTACGAGATGTTGTCGCGCGGCGAGACCATCGGCGTGTTCCAGGTGGAAAGTGCGGGCATGCGCAAGGCGCTGATCGGCATGCGCCCGGACTGCATCGAGGATATCATCGCGCTGGTGGCGCTTTATCGTCCGGGCCCGATGGAAAACATCCCGGTCTATAATGCCCGCAAACATGGCGAGGAGGAGCTGGAGTCCATCCATCCGACCATCGACCATCTCCTGAAGGAAACGCAGGGTGTTATCGTCTATCAGGAACAGGTGATGCAGATCGCCCAGGTCCTGTCAGGTTATTCGCTTGGCGAAGCCGATCTTCTGCGCCGCGCCATGGGCAAGAAGATCAAGGAGGAGATGGACCAGCAGCGCGAGCGTTTTGTCGATGGCGCCATCAGGAACGGCGTGTCGAAACCGCAGGCCAACACCATCTTCGACCTTCTGGCGAAGTTCGCCAATTACGGCTTCAACAAGAGCCACGCCGCCGCCTACGCCATCGTGTCCTACCAGACCGCCTATATGAAGGCGCATTATCCGGTGGAGTTCCTGGCGGCGTCCATGACGCTCGATATGGCGAACACGGAAAAGCTCAACGATTTTCGGCAGGATGCCGGCCGCCTCGGCATCGAGGTCGTCGCGCCTTCGGTACAGACGTCTTTCCGCCAGTTCGAGACCGGTGAAAACCGCATCTATTATTCGCTGGCCGCCATCAAGGGCGTCGGCGAGGGCGCGGTCGAACATATCGTCGAAGTGCGCGGCGACAAGCCGTTCACGAGCCTTGAGGATTTCTGTCTGCGTATCGATCCCAAACAGATTAACCGGCGTGTTCTGGAAAGTCTTATCAATGCCGGCGGCTTCGACTGTTTCGGCCGCGATCGCGCCGAACTGATTGGCGGGCTCGACCGTATCATCGGTTATGCGCAGATGGCGCAGAACAACCGCACCATCGGCCAGTCGGACATGTTCGGTTCAGGTGGTGGAAACGGCCCGGAAAAGCTGGTGCTGCCGGCCTTCCAGCCGTGGCTCGCCTCGGAAAAGCTGTTGCGTGAATATCAGGTGCTCGGGTTCTACCTCACGGCCCATCCGCTCGACACCTATCGCCCCGTGCTGGAAAAGTTGCGCGTGCAGAATTTCGCGGATTTTTCGGCGGCGGTGAAGCAGGGTGCGACCGCCGGGCGTCTGGCTGGCACCGTCACTGGCAAGCAGGAGCGCAAGACCCGCACCGGCAACAAGATGGGTATCGTCACCTTCTCGGATGCGTCAGGGCAATATGAGGCGGTGCTTTTTTCCGAAGGGCTCGCTCAGTTCCGTGATCTGCTCGAGGTCGGCAAATCGCTTGTCATCACCGTGCAGGCGGAGGAACGTCCGGAAGGCATCGGTCTGCGCATCCAGACGGCTCAGTCGCTGGAGGAGAAATCGGTGCAGATGCAGAAGGCTCTGCGCGTCTATGTGCGCGATTCCGGCCCACTGAAAACCGTCGCCCGCCACCTCAACACCAAGGGTGACGGGTCGGTCTATTTCATCGTCATCAAGGATGAAGGCAGCCGCGAGATTGAGGTGGAACTGACGGAGAAATACCGCATTTCCCCGGAAATCGCCGCAGCCCTGCGTGCCGCTCCCGGCGTCGTCGATGTGGAACTGGTTTAAGAGTTCAGACGCTCACGCATTCCTCAAACCGGCCCTTCCTTCGTCACGGTAATGAAATCCGTCCCGGTTCCTGTCTCCATCTGGTGACTGAGGTCGGAAACGGTGAGCGAGCTGCCGGTTGAAAGCTCCTGTTCAATGCGGGAGCGAATGTCTGTCGGTATGTCGAGACGGCCAAGCACGGCACTCAATTGATCGAAGCCGCCCGGCGCTTCGGCAATGGTAATGCCAAGTCGCTTTCGGGCTGCGTTGGGCAGATGGTTTTCGAGCGTCACGCCGTTCCACTCGGCGGTTCCGGCTGCGCGATCCACGGCAACAGCCTCGAAGAAATGGGTCCCGAGCGCAACTTCGGGATCCCTGATGTCGATGGGCGCCTCAAATAGCGGTTTGAAATCCTGCCGCACCATGATCTGGCCATTCGGTGGGTGGTTTTCGCCGGCGGATTCGTAAAGCGCCATCACGAAGGCGTCGGTCAGAAGCGGCCCGGTGGTTTTTAACCCCTTCCAGCGCTTGAAACCGTTCACGGCGCTCACCGTCATCTCCCCGGCATAACCATCCGCTGAGCCGGCGTCGAAGCCAAGACGGGTCAAGACGGCCTGAATATCCATCACCCTTTCCCGCTCGCCACGCCGGGTGATGAGTATGCGCAGGGGCGAGGCGGCCTTGGCCTTCACTGCCGGTTTAAGCGCCTGTGTCTTTTCATTGATGGCGACTTCGACGGTGCCCAAAGCCGCATCGAAGGTCGCGGGGCGCAGTTCCACATCCGATAAAAGCAGCTTGCCGTCATCAGCATCGTCACGTGGTTCAAACAACGCGGGATGCTGCACGAAACGCAGTGAAACCGGGCGGTCTGTGATGATGACATGCACACCGGTCTGGGTGTCGCCAAAAAGTGACTTGGCGAATTTCGAAGGCAGGCGCACGCAGCCATGCGAAGCCGCATAGTTCGGCACCTTGCCTTCGTGCAGCGCAATGCCGGACCATGTCAGCCGCTGCATGAAGGGCATGGGTGCGGCCGAATAGATATTCGACTCGTGGTATTTCCGTTTTTCCAGAATGGAAAATATGCCGCTCGGCGTCTCGTGCCCGGCCTTGCCGGTGGAGACTTTCGAGGTGGCTATGATTTCGCCGTTTTCGTAAAGCGAAAGCGACTGGTCGCTTTTCGAAACGAGGATCTGCAGCGACCTGCTATCGGCGGCAAGCGCCGGGAAGGCAAGAATGCTGGCCGACAGCATGCCGGTCAGAAGACGGAGGCGGAGGGACATGACGCAATACACCACATGCACAAAACTGGCTCCACTCAACCACGCGAAGTTTAATGAAGCTTAAGGACGGTGCGGCTGCAACATCACTAATTTGTGTAAAATCTAAAATACATTGGCATCAAATGGTGCAAGGGGCCCGATGCGCGGTTCGCAAGGCCCACGATCAAACCGCTATTTGCGTGTGCCAAACGTGTAGCCGGTCTCGACGCTGCCTTTGCCGAACTTGTCGCGCAGCTTGTCCATCGCCGCTTCCGCCGCTGCCCGCCGCCCGGCCTGCCTGTCGACGAGATCAGGAGGATCGGCAAGGTCCGCATCGCGCAGATCGCTGACGCCAATGCCGAGCAGGCGGAATTTCGTGCCGTCGGTTTCCTTCTCCAACATCGAGAGACCGGTGCGGAAAATCCGGTCGGCAAGCTGGGTGGGGTCATCAAGCTTGCGGTTGCGGGTACGGATTTTAAAGTCGGCCGTCTTCATCTTCAGCACCACGGTCTGGCCGGCAATGCCGTTCTTCTTCAACCGCCATGCAACCTTTTCGGAAAGCGAGCGCAGGATCGGCACCAGATCCTCATGGCGGGAAATGTCGTTGAAGAAGGTCGTCTCGGAAGACACGCTTTTGACCGGATCGTTGTTGTGCACATGCCGCTCGTCAATGCCGCGCGAAAGCCTGAAGAGCCGTTGCCCCATCACGCCGTAACGGCGCATCAGATCGCCTTCTTCCATTTCCTGCAGCTGTGCGATCATGCGGATGCCGTCCGCCTCCAGCGTCGCAGCAAAGGCTCTGCCGACGCCCCAGATTGTGGTTACGGGCCGCGTGGCCAGAAAGGCAAGCGCTTCTGCCTCGCCAATCACCGAAAAACCGCGCGGTTTGTTGAGGTCGGATGCAACCTTGGCCAGAAACTTGCAGTAGGAAAGCCCGGCCGAGACGGTTACGCCGACTTCCTTTTCCACGCGCTTTGCAAATTTCGCCAGCACGCGCGCTGGCGGGTCATGATGCAGCCTCTCTGTGCCGGCGAGATCAAGAAAAGCTTCATCAATGGAAAGCGGCTGCACAAGCGGCGTCAATTCCTGCATCATCGCGCGGATTTCGCGCCCGACACGGGCATATTTCTCCATGTCGGGCTTGATGACCACCGCATCCGGGCAGGCTTCCAGCGCTTTGAACATCGGCATGGCGGAACGCACGCCCTGAATGCGGGCAATATAGCAGGCGGTCGAAACCACGCCCCGCTTGCCACCGCCGACGATGACCGGCTTGTCGCCAAGCTCCGGATTGTCGCGCTTTTCAACGGATGCATAGAAGGCGTCACAATCGATATGGGCGATGCTGAGCTCGTAAAGCTCGTCATGATAGACGAGACGCGGGCTGCCGCAGGCACGGCAACGCCTCAAACCCGCTGGCTGGCCAGCCAGGCAGTCGCGACAAAAACCGGGATCATAGGAGTGCGACGTGGACATGGGGCGAAAACAAAACCAGAACGTCGCCGACCTTACTCCGGCGGTGGCCGCGGCTCAAGGGGTGACCGTCAATACTCCCCCGAATCCAGCCCCGGGCCGGAAAAATGATGCCAGGCGGCGGCCACCGTTTCGGGTGAGGTGTCGGTTGCCGCACAAAACGCCATGAGGTCCGGCTCGTGGCTCATCAGAAAATCGGTGAGGCCCGCCAGAAAGCCGGGATCGTTGACGGCCTGACGCAGCATATTGGCCTGCAAGCCGCTCAGCGCCAGGAAACGCGCCAGCATGTCCGGTTCGTTTGCCAGCCAGCCAAGTATGGCGGCCGCCGTTTCTTGCGGATCTTTGCCGGCATTGCCTTTGTTTTTCGTATCGCGCAGCATTTCTTCCCCGAAGTTACCTATTTTGAAACCAAATCCCTCTAGCCTTGCGCAACAAATGGACGATGGAATCGGTTCTCTGGCAACTTATATGTCTGGATGAAGGTTTCAAAGCGAAACGGGGACTGCCCACCATGCCCAAACAGGTCATGATAGTCGAAGACAACGAGCTGAACATGAAGCTCTTTCGCGACCTGATCGAGGCGTCTGGTTATACGACGATCCAGACGCGCAACGGCATGGAAGCGCTGGACCTTGCCCGCAAGCACCGGCCGGACCTCATCCTCATGGATATCCAGCTTCCGGAAGTGTCGGGGCTGGAGGTGACGAAATGGCTGAAGGAAGATGACGAACTGCACGTCATCCCGGTCATCGCCGTCACGGCCTTTGCCATGAAGGGCGATGAGGAACGGATTCGTCAGGGCGGATGCGAGGCCTATGTGTCGAAGCCGATTTCCGTCCCGAAATTCATCGAAATCATCAAGACTTATCTGGGCGACGCCTAAGGCGGCTGGGGAACGGTTATGACGGCGAGAGTTCTGGTTGTTGACGACATTCCTGCCAATGTGAAGCTTCTCGAAGCGCGGCTTGTGGCGGAATATTTCGATGTCGTCACCGCCGAGGATGGTTTTAAGGCGCTGGCGATCTGCGACGAGGAGCAGGTCGATATTATCCTGCTCGACATCATGATGCCGGGCATGGATGGTTTCGAGGTCTGCGAGAGGCTGAAGGCCAACCCGAAGACGGCGCATATTCCCGTCGTCATGGTCACTGCGCTCGATCAGCCTTCCGACCGGGTGCGCGGCCTGAAGGCCGGCGCCGATGATTTTCTGACCAAGCCGGTCAACGACCTTCAGCTGATCGCCCGTGTCAAAAGCCTCGTGCGTCTGAAGGCTGTCAGTGACGAATTGCGGCTGCGCGCTGAAACCGCAAGGCAGATCGGCATCGAGGAGATGCTGCGCGCCGACGGCCTGATGCAGACACCCGGCCGCGTGCTGGTCGCGGATGGCCGCGCAAGTTCGCAGGAACGGATCGTCAGGGCGCTGAAGCCGATCGCCGAGGTCGATGCCGTCACCGATCCGCAGGCGGCGCTGCTGAAAGCGGCGAGCAGCTCTTTCGAGCTTGTCATCGTCAATTCCAATTTCGAGGATTACGATCCGCTGCGATTGTGTTCACAGCTTCGCTCGCTGGAGCGCACCCGTTTCCTGCCGCTGCTACTGGTGGCGGAGCAGGGGGCGGACGATATGGTGGCGCGTGCGCTCGATCTCGGCGTCAATGACTATATTCTGCGCCCGATCGATCCCAACGAACTTGTGGCCCGCTCACTGACACAGATAAGGCGCAAGCGTTACAACGAACACCTGCGGCTCAACCTGCAGCACACGATGGAGCTTGCCATTGTCGACGCGCTGACCGGCCTCAACAATCGCCGTTATCTCGACAATCATCTCAAGATACTCTTTGACCGTGCCGCCGTGCGGGGTCGCCCGATTTCCATCTGCATGACCGACATAGACCGGTTCAAGCTGGTCAATGACACCTATGGCCACGATGTGGGCGATGAAGTGCTGCGCGAATTTGCAGCGCGCATCCGCAGCACGGTGCGCGGCGCTGATCTTGCCTGCCGTTACGGTGGCGAAGAATTCGTCGTGGTAATGCCCGATACGCCGATGGAGCTTGCCACGAGCGTCGCCGAGCGTCTGCGGGCGATCGTCGAAGACAAGCCTTTCTACGTCCGCTCCATCGACCGTGAACTGAGCATCACCGCCTCGCTTGGTATCGCCACCAGCAGCGGCGCTTTCGGGATGCCGGATGAGCTATTGAAACAGGCCGACCGGGCGCTCTATGAGGCGAAACACGCCGGGCGCAACCGGGTGGTGGCTGCCGCCGCCTGAAAGCGGTCCGCATGCGTCTGACGCTGAAACCATGTCGTCTTTTCGGGTTTATCGTCGTTCGAGGAGCTGAAAAGTCACCTTGGGAGGCTCAAGCCCCTGACCTCGCCTGTATTTTATCTTATTGCAATGAATAGGCGAAATTCTGCGGCTTTAATACAGTTCAAGTTGAAAAATATATTGAATTCAATCTCGCAGGAAACTATAGTGTGCCAGCGTTGTATATTTAACCATGTTTTCCGGGTTATGTATCGCTGGCTTAAGAATTTGTTGATTTTTATTTTACTTCTGCGCACACTCATTATCGAGAATAACAGTTCTTCCGGCGGTTTTTCCGTCTTGTGATGATGGAATGATGGCGGCTCATGCCGCTGCGGTTTCGCTCGTCAGGGGCTGGTATTGCGTATTTCGAATGCCCCATGATGCTCAGGTCCGCCGCATCTCCTGAATCGTGGGGTCGGTCGGCTGACGATGTCCGAATCGGTTCCTCGTGCCGTAATCACATCGTTGGCCGACCGCCTTATCCCGAAAAGCTTGTCTGACTGAGAAACAGGTTTACCCAGCAGCCCTGTGTTGTGGCTCCACGCCGTTAACGGCCACGCATCTATGGCGGAGGAGGGGTGAAGCGCAGGATCGCGGCGAAAGAAGCTTTGCCGGATTTGAGGAGCCTCCCGGCTGCCTTCCACATTCCCACATTACGCATTTTCCCGACGCCAAAGCGTCACGCATTTCGCGGGGAATGTCTTTGTCGTCCACACGAACAAAGACCCGTCCATACAAACAAAAAACGCGCCCATTGGGCGCGCTTTTGCCGGAGAACCCGATCAAGAAAATTACTTGATCTTGGTTTCCTTGAATTCAACGTGCTTGCGTACAACCGGGTCGTACTTCGTCTTCGTCATCTTGTCCGTGAACGTACGGCTGTTCTTGGTGGTGACGTAGAAGGTACCGGTGTCGGCTGTCGACAGCAGCTTGATCTTGATTGTTGTAGCTTTCGCCATGGTCGTCCTGCCTTTAAACAAAAGAGAAGCCGCAGGCGCTTCTCACCTCGGCTAAATCTGGCGCGAAACTACGTATCGCGCCTGAAAAGTCAAGTCTGTTTTGCCCGGAAAACAAAACGGAACCCATAAAGCACCACGTAAAGCCCGAAAAATACGGCAAGCGCCCAGGCGAAACCGTCAGTGCCCGCGACATCCATGGAAATGCCGACGGCCTGCGGTCCTGCAATCGTACCCATGGCGTAACAGAAGATAAAGGCGGCATTGGCGGAGACCAGATCCGCGCCCTTTAGCCGTGATCCAAGGTGAGTGAGGCCGACGGTATACATGCCGGAGACGAGGCCCCCCCAGAACAGCAGGAGGGCCGCCACGAGGATCCAGCTGTCCACCAGCAGGGGCAGCGCCAGCGTGCCGCAAACGCCCGCAAAGGCCATCAGCGCCAGCATGGTGCGCCGATCCTTCATGCGGTCCGACAACAGGCCGATCGGTATCTGGAAGACCATGTTGCCAATGCCCATCACGGTCAGCAGCAGTGCGGCCTGCGATTCGTTGAAGCCTTCACGCGTGGCATAGATGGGAAAGAGCGACAGGCCACCGGCCTGCACCGAACCGAACACGAAAGCCGCCGCCGACGCCATCGGCACCAGCCAGACATAACGGGCGAAATGGTGGTTGGGCCGCTCGTCCAGCTCCGGACTTTCACCGCGCGCCATGAAGATCGGGATCGCGGCCAGAAGGATGATCGCCGCTCCGACGATAAACGGCAGGATGCCCTCGCTGCCGACCACGGAAAACAGCAGCGGGCCGACCGCAAAGCCGACCGCAAGGCCGGTGGCGTAGATGCCGAGCACCATGCCGCGTTTTTTCGGCGGTGCGGTCATGTTGATCCAGTATTCGGACAGGATGAACAGCGTCGTGGTGGCGCCGTGGAAAACGATTCGCAGTGGAAACCACATCCAGAAGGCGTCGGCGAAATAAAAGCCGAACGCGCTCACCGCTGAAATAACCACCGCAAACAGCATGGTTCGCGCCACGCCGAAATCATGGGCGATCTTGGAGGTCAGGGGGGCGGCCATCATCGCCGCGACGCCGGCCATCGCCGAATTCACCCCGATCATGGTGGAGGAGATGCCACGCTTTTCAAGGATGATCGACAGGAGCGGCAGGCCAAGACCGATGGCGACACCGACCGCACTGATGGCGGAAATCGCAGCGATCAGTGAGGGCCAGTGAATGGCGTCCGCTTCGCATTTCATTTGTGACATGACGGCCTTTATACAAACTCTCGAATGAAGCGGCCGTGGCGCGTGACATAGAGCCGCGCGGGGCTTTCAAAGGGCAATGACGGATCACCTATCATGAATTTTGTGACATCTTCGAGAACCGTGCGCGTGATTTTCGGCATGTTCAGACCGGAAAGGCCTGTCATGTCAAGCCATTGCACATCATGCAATTCTTCGGAATCCCGGATTAGCCGGGTATCCAGCCGCAATTCGTCGGCATAACAGCAAAAGAATCGTGTGTCGTAGCGCCTGATATTGCCGGGCGGGGTGATGGCGCGTGCCACATAGCGGAAACAGGAAAGGTCCGGACCATCAGCATCCAGCCCCATATCCACGCCGGTTTCCTCGACAAGCTCGCGCGCAGCGGCAAGCGCCAGCGCCCTGGCGCCTGCAACGCTCAGGCGGCGCGAGGCCGAGGCGGTGAGGCGGTCGAGGACCGCGGGGTGCAGGTCGCCGGAAAAGGGAAGCGCGTGGTCGCGTGGATCACGTTTGCCGCCGGGAAAGACGTAAGCGCCGGGCATGAAGACATGGGCATGGCTGCGCTGGCCCATCAATACGCGGATTGTCGGGCCGGAACGGTCGAGCAGAATGATGGAGGCGGCATCCCGCGGCCGCAGGGGCGGGCTCGCAACCTCGGCACTCTTGCGGGGTTCGGTCACGCGCACGTCGCCGCCTGTCGTCAGTGGGAGGAGCCGTCTATCTGCACTGTCGGCTGCTTTCCGTCAAAGCCATGCATGCGCAGAGCCCATTGCAGGCCAATGACGCCGCCCTTGATCGGTTGCAGCGTCAGGAGCGCAGCCAGAATGGTAATCGGCACCCAGATGGCGAAATGCACCCACATGGGAACAGAGAACACCATATCCGTCATCATGAAGCCGCCAACGGCGATATGGCCGATAATGACGATGGAAATATAAGGCGGCAGGTCGTCGGACCGGTGGTGGTGCATTTCCGCGCCGCAGGCGGCGCAATTGTCCACCGGCTTCAGAAAGGCACGAAACAGGCGGCCACCGCCGCAGGCCGGGCAGCGGTTCGCCATGCCGCGCATGATCGAACGGCCAAGCGGCCGCTCCGCGCTGTTGTCTCCGAAGGTGACCGTTTCCGAGCCCTGATGTGCACTCATCCTTAAGTCCTTCTTCCGTTCTTTCAACCGCCTGCCGCGGTGTTGTTAACGTCGTCCTCTGGGCGGCCTCGTTCCCGGCCTGGTGCCGGGACGCGATGTCCGCCGGCCCGCCTTGTGGAACGACCGCGAGCCGACCGGCATCTTGCGCCCGGGGCTCAGCATTTCGAAACGCAGCGCGCCCGCCAGAGGCACTGCTTCCGCAAGCCGTACCTGAACCGTGTCGCCAAGCTGGTAACCGAGACCGGTCTTTTCCCCCGTCAGAGCCTGATGGGCTTCATCATAGAGGAAATAGTCGGTTCCGAGTGTAGATATAGGAACAAAGCCATCAGCGCCAAACTGCGGCAGCGCGACAAATAGTCCCGCCTTGGTGACACCGGAGACGCGGCCGTCGAATTCTTCACCCACCCGTTCGGACAAATGATGTGCGATCAGCCGGTTGATGGTGTCGCGCTCGGCCGCCATGGCACGCCGCTCGAAGGTCGAGATTTCGGCGGCGATATCGTCGAGCGTCGCCTCTTCCTGTGGGGTGATGCCGCCTTCGCCGAGTCCCAGCGACCCCACCAGCGCCCGATGCACGATCAGATCGGCATACCGGCGGATCGGCGAGGTGAAATGCGCGTATTTCATCAGGTTGAGGCCGAAATGGCCGATATTCTCGGGGCTGTAGATCGCCTGGCTCTGGCTGCGCAGCACCATTTCATTGACCATGATCTGATGCGGCGTATCAAGGGCGCGCGCCAGAATGCCATTGAAGGAATTGGCGCGCATGGCCACGCCCTTGGCCATGGAAATGCCGATGGTGCCGAGGAATTCGCGCAGCACCTCCTGCTTGGAGAGCGTCGGTGCGTCGTGTACGCGATAGACCAGCGGCTGCTTTTTCTTTTCCAGCGTCTCGGCGGCGGCGACATTCGCCTGGATCATCATTTCCTCGATCAGCTTGTGCGCATCGAGGCGTTCGGGAATGACGACCTTGTCCACCGTGCCGTCGGGCCTGAGCTGAATCTTGCGCTCGGGCATGTCGAGTTCCAGCGGCTGGCGGCGGTCGCGGCCACGCTTCATTACTTCGTATGCGTGCCACAATGGCTTCAGGATCGGCTCCAGCAGCGTCCCGGTCTTGTCGTCGGGCTTGCCGTCGATCGCAGCCTGCGCCTGTTGGTAGGACAGCTTGGCAGCACTCTTCATCATGATGCGATGGAAAGTATGGCCCGCCTTGCGGCCTTCCTTGGAGAAGGTCATCCGCACCGCAAGCGCGGGACGGTCGACGCCTTCCTTGAGCGAGCAGAGATCGTTGGAGATACGCTCCGGCAGCATCGGCACGACACGATCAGGGAAATAGACCGAGTTGCCGCGCTTCAAAGCCTCGCGGTCGAGCGGAGCGCCTGATCGCACATACCAGGAGACATCGGCGATGGCGACTGTGACGATGACACCATCCGGATTGTCGGGCGAGGGGTCCGGTTCGGCATAGACCGCATCGTCATGGTCCTTGGCGTCGGCCGGATCGATGGTGATGAGCGGCAGGTCGCGCCAGTCCTCGCGGTGCGACATGGTCGCGGGTTTGGCGGCATCCGCTTCAGCCAGCACATTCGGCGGGAAAATATGCGGAATACCATGGGAATGGATGGCGATCATCGAGATCGCCTTTTCCGAGGCGACCGAGCCGACGACGGAGAGAACCTTGGCCCGCGTCAGGCCGTAACGGCCGCTGTTGCGCGAGGTTTCCACCTCGATCAGGTCGCCGTCCCTGGCATCGCCGACGCCATCAGGGTCGATCACCATTTCTTCGCCGCGCCGGTCGATCGGCATCAGCCGTCCGCCGCCGCCTTCCGTCTGCTTGAACACGCCGAGCAGCGCGTTCTGGCGACGATCAATCAGTTTTACGACGCGGGCCGTATATGCCGGGCCGACGCTGTCTTTCGAGGGGAAGATTTTTGCCAGAATACGGTCACCGAGACCGGCTGCCGGGGCCTTCTTGCCGCGATCCTGCGAAGACTGGCGGATCAGCACGGCAGGTGCAGCACCCATATCCTCCGGCCATTCCGCCGGTCGGCCGATCAATTCGCCGTCCTTGTCGCGGGTGGTGATGTCGAGAACCGTCACAGGTGGCAGACCGCCCGGCCGCGTCAGCGACTTACGGCTCTTGTGCACCATGCCATCGACTTCAAGTTCCTTCAGCAGCGCTTTCAGAACGATACGGTTTTCACCCTTCAGCCCGAAAGCCTTGGCGATTTCACGCTTGGAAGCCTGCTGCGGATGGTCCGCGATGAATTTCAGCAGCACTTCGCGGGAAGGCACCTCGCCATGGATGATGCCTTCACCTTCACTCACCCGTTTGCCGCGCCCGGTGCGTCCGAAACCGTCGCTGGCGGAACCCTGTCTCTGACGCGGCGCCTTGCTCACTCTGCTGCCTTCTTGGGTTTGGCCGCTGCCTTCGGCTTGGCGGCCGCTTTGCTCTTGGTTGTGGCCTTGGCTTTCGTCGCCTTCGGTTTGGCAGTGGCGGCGCCATCGGCCTTCTTGGCGGCAGGCTTCTTGGCCTTGGCGGGCTTGCCGCCGGTGCCGGTCTTGGCGATGCGCTCGGCGATGAGCACCAGTGCCTCGTCCAGCGTCACCGAAACCGGGTCCTGACCCTTCGGAATGGTGGCGTTGACCTTGCCCCAGTTGACGTACGCGCCATAACGTCCGTCGCGCACAGTGATCGCGCCGCCATCGGGATGGTCGCCCAGTTCCTTCAGCGCCGCCGGCGTGCCGCTGCGGCCGCGTCCCGGCCCCTTGGCCTGCTTTTCGGCAATGACGGTGACGGCCCGGTTGAGGCCGATCGAGAACACATCCTCGATGCTTTCGAGGTTCGCATAGGAACCGTCATGCAAAAGGAACGGCCCATAGCGGCCAAGTCCGGCAGATATCATCTTGCCGGTTTCCGGATGTTTGCCAATATCGCGCGGCAGGTTGATGAGCGCCAGCGCCTTTTCATGGTCGATATCCTCCGGCTTCCAGCCCTTGGGCAGGGAGGAACGCTTGGCCTCCTTGCCGTCGCCGCGCTGGATATAGGGTCCGAAACGGCCCGACCGCAACGTCAGCTCTTCACCAGTCATCGGATCGGCGCCGAGAGCCTTCGGCTCGTTCGAGGCCGCAGCTTCGGCTTCCGAACCGTCGGAGGTGAGCTGGCGGGTGTAGTTGCATTCCGGATAGTTGGAGCAACCGACGAAAGCGCCGTATTTGCCGAGCTTCAGCGAAAGATTGCCGGTGCCGCAAACCTGACAGATGCGCGGATCCGAACCATCCTCGCGCTTGGGGAAGACCAGCGGCGCCAGAACCTCATTCAGCGCATCCAGCACGTTGGTGACGCGCAATTCCTTGGTATCTTCGATCTGCGCGAAGAAATCCTTCCAGAAATCGCGCAGCACCTGCTTCCAGTCCAGTTCGCCCGCGGAAATACGGTCGAGCTTTTCTTCCAGCGCGGCTGTGAAGTCATATTCGACATATTTGGAAAAGAAGCTTTCGAGGAAAGCCGTCACCAGCCGTCCGCGCGAATGCGGAATCAGCTTGCGCTTGTCGACGATGATATATTCACGGTCGCTCAGCGTCTTCAGCGTTGCCGCATAGGTGGAGGGGCGGCCGATGCCGAGTTCTTCCATCTTCTTGATGAGCGAGGCTTCCGAATAGCGCGGTGGCGGCTCGGTAAAGTGCTGGCTGGCATTGATCTTCTGCTTGGCGAGATTTTCGCGCGCATTGATCTGCGGCAGACGGCCTTCATCGTCACCGTCGTCGCTCTGCTCGCCATCTTCCTTCTGGTCGGTATAGGCGGCGATGAAACCGTCAAAACGGATCACCGATCCGACAGCGCGAAGCCCGGCCTGTTCCCCGTTCTTGTCCGCCAGAATTTCCACAGTGGTCCGCTCGATTTCGGCGGACGCCATTTGGCTGGCGATACCGCGCTTCCAGATCAGGTCGTAAAGACGCAGCTGATCGGCATCGAGATAACGTTTCACCTGATCCGGCGTGCGGTTGAAATCGGTCGGGCGGATCGCCTCGTGCGCTTCCTGAGCGTTCTTGGCCTTGGTGGAGTAGAAACGCGCCTTTTCCGGCACGTAGCGGTCGCCAAACTGCTCGCCGATGGCGCTGCGGGCAGCATCGATTGCTTCCGGGGCCATCTGCACACCGTCGGTACGCATATAGGTGATCAGACCAACGGTCTCGCCGCCGATGTCGATACCTTCATAAAGCTTCTGCGCCACCTGCATCGTCCGAGAAGCGCCAAAGCCCATGCGCGAAGACGCGGCCTGTTGCAGCGTCGAGGTGGTGAAGGGCGGGCCGGGATTACGCTTGACGGGCTTTGCCTCGACCGTGTCGACAACATAGGTCGCGCCTTCCAGCAGCACCTTCAGCCGGTTTGCATCTTCGCCGGTCTTGATCCCGCGGCTTTGCAGCCGCTTGCCGTCGGCCGAAACCAGCTTGGCTTCGAACTCGTCACCGCGCGGTGTCTTCAAAAGTGCGCTGATGTTCCAGTATTCCTCGGAGATGAAGCGTTCGATCTCGGACTCGCGGTCGCAGACGAGACGCAGCGCAACCGACTGCACGCGGCCGGCCGAGCGCGCGCCCGGCAGCTTGCGCCACAGCACCGGCGACAGGTTGAAGCCGACGAGATAATCGAGTGCACGGCGGGCGAGATAGGCATCTACCAGCGGCACGTCGATGTCGCGCGGGTTCGCCATGGCGTCCAGCACGGCCTTTTTGGTGATGGCGTTGAAGACCACGCGCTTCACCGGCTTGTCGCCGAGAACGCGCTTCTTCTTCAAAAGATCGAGAACGTGCCAGGAAATGGCTTCACCTTCGCGATCCGGGTCGGTTGCGAGAATGAGGCCGTCAGAGTCTTTTACCGCGTCGGCAATATCCTTCATGCGCTTGGCGGATGCGCTATCAACCTCCCAGGACATTTCGAAATCCTGATCGGGCAGCACCGATCCGTCCTTGGCAGGAAGGTCTCTGACGTGGCCAAAGGATGCAAGAACCTTGTAGCCCGAACCAAGATACTTGTTGATCGTCTTGGCTTTGGCAGGAGATTCTACGACAACGACATTCATATTGTTTTTCTCTGGAACTGGTCCGTTAACATAGCCGGATCACGGAGGAAGGCCGCAACAAGGCTTCTTTATAATTCGACATGGACAGGTAATGCCCGCGGGTCAAGAGGCAAGCCCGATTTTATCGCTTCCGGGTTATTGCAACCTATGGATAATCTATTGTTGTATTGCAATCTTTGGTAAATTGGTTATGATGACCAACATCATTTGAATCTACTTTATTGCTCTTCGTTTCAGACGAAATTCCCAGGATAAATATATGGTCCCGAACGCAACAAACAATAATGCCGACAACGAAGGGACCAGAGAGAACTTGGCATACATTCGCCAGATGCTGGCGGAGCTGCGGCAGGTCGCGAACCGTGAGGGCGCCGATATGCTGTGTTATCTGATCGAGATGGCCTATGTCGAAGTCGGCGATATCCAGAGCGGGCGGCGCAAGCTGTCAATCCGCGAGGAGCGAAACCCGTCCCCCGGCATGCCGGTTTAGTCGGCCGGCGATATCGAGTTCCAAAAGCACCATATGAACGGTGGCGGCGGAAAAATCCGTGTGGCGGATGATGTCGTCTGTTTCGACGGGCGAAGGGCCGAGTGCGGCGGCAATGATGCTGCGCTCGTCGTCTCCGGGTGGTGACATTTCTTCTTCCGATCGCGGTTCCTCGATCTTTCGGTCATAGGGCAATTGCGGCTCCATGAGTGGTCGCAGTGCTTCGAGAATGTCCTCCGCGCCCGTGGTCAACATCGCGCCTTCCTTGATCAGCCGGTTGGTCCCTTCGCAGCGCGGGTCGAGCGGGGAGCCGGGTACGGCGAAAACCAGCCGACCCGCTTCACCGGCAAGCCGGGCCGTAATCAGCGAACCGGAACGCTCTGCCGCCTCCACGATGACAACGCCAAGCGAGACGCCGGCAATCAGCCGGTTGCGGCGGGGAAAATCCCGGGCGCGCGGTTCCCATCCGAAGGGCATTTCGCTGATCGTCGCGCCGCCTTGATCATAGATATCCTGCAAAAGCCCGAAATTTTCCTGCGGGTAGGGTCGGTCGAGACCACCCGCCAGCATCGCCACCGTGCCGCTTGCAAGGCTTGCCCGGTGCGCTGCCGCATCGATGCCGCGTGCAAGGCCAGAAGCGATCGTATAACCGGCCCGGCCGCAATCGCGTGCCAGCATCGCGGCGAATTTCGCGCCGTTGATGGAGGCGTTGCGCGAGCCGACGATGCCGACGCAGGCTCTTGTTGCGGCGGTTGCCGATCCCTTCATCGCGATCAGCGGCGGAGCGCCATCCAGCTGTCGCAGGGCAGGTGGGTAATCCGGCTCGCCGATGCCGACAAACCGGGCGCCGAATCTTTCAGCCGTTTCGATTTCGCCTTCCGCCTCTGCCTGCGTGGCGATGCGTGGGCTGCGTGAGGAGCCGCCACGCCGCGAAAGCTCCGGCAGGGCATCCAGCGCCTTTTCAGCGCTGCCGAAATGATTGATGAGTTCGCGAAAGGTAACGGGGCCGATATTGTCGCTGCGGATCAACCGCAGCCAGGCGACCCGCTGCCTCGCGGAAAGCTCTATGCCCTGCCGTGTCGTTTCCTCATGCGGCATGGCGTATCCTCAAGATGGGGTTCAGCCCTTTTGACCGATCCTGCTTTCGGTGCCCGCCAGCAGGCGCGCGATATTCTCGCGGTGTTTCCACCATGAAATCACGCTCAGCAGCGTTACCAGCAACGCCGTCTTTTCAGGTCCAAGCACCCAGAGCGCTACAGGAATGATCAGCATGGCCAGCAGGGCCGACAGCGAGGAGTAGCGGGTGATGAAGGCAGTTGCGAGCCAGATCAGCGCGAAGGCCAGCATCATCAGCGGTGCGGCGCCGAGAAGCACGCCGATATAGACGGCCACGCCCTTGCCGCCCTTGAAGCCGAGCCACACCGGAAACAGATGGCCAAGAAAGGCGAAGAAACCGGCCACCAGCGAGGCTTCGTAACCCCACAGCGCATTGGCGACCAGCACCGCCGCCGTGCCCTTCAGCGCGTCGAGCAGCAGGGTGGCTGCGGCAAGTTTCTTGTTGCCGGTGCGCAGCACGTTGGTCGCGCCAATATTGCCCGAACCGATCTTGCGCACGTCGCCCAGCCCCGCCATGCGGGTGAGAATGAGGCCGAAGGGGATGGAACCGAACAGATAGCCGATCAGCGCCGAAAGCGCGAGCAGGGCAGGCGCCGTCTGCCAGTCAGTCAAAGCACTCATTCAAACGTCCCCTCTGTCGCGCCGTCAGCGTGATCTCTGTTGGTGATCTTATGCCAAGGAATGAACGGCTTTGCCAGCCACATAAGTGGCGACAGCGCGGCCGCTGAAACGGGCATCTTCGAACGGCGTATTCTTGGATTTCGACACCAGCTGGTCGCGCGCAACCAGCCATGGCTCGTCAAGATCGATCAGGGTGATATCGGCTTTCGCACCGACTTTAAGCGTTCCGGCGTCGAGACCGAATATCTTCGCCGGGCGGGTGGAAAGCGCATCAATAAGCCGCATCAGCGGAACTTCGCCGCTGTGGTGGAGACGCAGGGCCGCCGCCAGCATGGTTTCCAGCCCCACCGCGCCGCTTGCCGCATCCGAAAACGGCAGGCGCTTGGTGTCGACATCCTGCGGGTCGTGGGAGGAGACAATGATATCGATGGTGCCGTCCTTCAGCGCGTCCACCATGGCCTTGCGGTCGTCTTCGGCGCGCAGCGGTGGGGAAAGCTTGAAGAAGGTGCGGTATTCGCCGATATCGTTCTCGTTGAGCGTCAGGTGATTGATTGAGATGCCGCAGGTAGCTTTGACGCCCCGCTGCCGGGCAAGGCGGATCGCCTCTGCCGATTCCGGCACGGAAATCTTGGCGGCGTGGTAGATCGCCTGCGTCAGCCCGGCAATGCGCAGGTCGCGCTCCAGCGGAATGATTTCGGCTTCCTTGGGAACGCCCGACAGACCGAGCCAGCTCGCGAAAAGCCCCTCATTCATGTCACCGCCGCCGATATATTTGTCACGGGTCTCAAGCGCGATGACAGCACCCAGTTCGCGCGCATAGGTCATGGCGCGGCGCAGCACCAGCGTGTCGGAAAGCGCCTTGCGACCATTGGTGAAGGCAACCGCGCCGGCTTCCTTCAGCATGCCGAATTCGGTCATTTCCTCGCCGTTGAGGCCCTTGGTCAAGGCCGCTGCCGGATGGACATTGACGAGCGCCTTGTCGCGCGCCGTCTTCTTCACATATTCGACCAGCGCGATATCATCGATAACAGGGTCTGTATCCGGCATGACGATGATGCTGGTAACGCCGCCGGCCGCTGCCGCGCGTGAGGCGGACTCGATCGTTTCGCGATGCTCGCCTCCGGGTTCGCCGACGAAGACGCGGGCATCCACCAGACCGGGAACGGCCAGCAGACCCTTGCAGTCACGCACCGTCGCCCCTTCGGGAGCGCCCTGATTGTGAGCGTCCTTGCCTGCCGCCAGAATGGTGCCGTCCGCACCGATGATCACGCTGCCGGTCTCGTCGAGATCACGGGAGGGATCGACAATGCGGAGGTTTTTGAGAACGGTCACGGCACTCATACGCGCTCACCCTGATTTTGCGAGACAAGCAGGGTTTCCATTACGGCCATGCGCACGGCAACCCCCATTTCCACCTGACTTTCAATCACGCTCTGCGGACCGTCGGCCACTTCGGAGGCGATTTCCACGCCACGGTTCATCGGGCCGGGATGCATGACCAGCGCATCTTCCTTCGCCGCCTTCAGCTTTTCCGCATCCAGACCGTAATAATGGAAATATTCGCGCACCGAAGGCACGAAGGAGCCGGACATGCGCTCGCGCTGCAGGCGCAGCATCATCACCACATCGGCATTCTTCAGCCCTTCCTTCATGTCGTGGAAGACTTCCACGCTCATGTCGCGAATGCCGGAGGGAAGAAGCGTGGCGGGGGCGACGACGCGAACGCGCGCGCCCATCTGGTTGAGCAGGATGATGTTGGAGCGCGCAACGCGCGAATGCAGCACATCACCGCAGATCGCCACCGTGATACCTGATAGTTCGCCCTTGGCGCGGCGGATGGTCAGCGCGTCGAGCAGCGCCTGCGTCGGGTGCTCGTGCTGGCCGTCGCCGGCATTGACGACGGAGCAGGCAACCTTCTGCGCGAGAAGGGCGGCTGCACCGGCGGAAGAGTGGCGCACGACAAGCACATCCGGGCGCATGGCGTTCAGCGTCATCGCCGTATCGATCAGCGTTTCGCCCTTCTTCACCGAGGAATTGCCGACCGACATGTTCATCACGTCCGCGCCGAGGCGCTTTCCGGCCAGCTCGAAGGAGGATTGCGTGCGCGTCGAGGCTTCGAAGAACAGGTTGATCTGCGTCAGGCCGCGGAGCGTCGAGGTCTTTTTCTCGCGCTGGCGGCTGATTTTCACCGCCTCGTCGGCCTTGTCGAGAAGCAGGGTGATATCCTGATGGGAAAGCCCCTTGATGCCAAGGAGATGGCGATGGGGGAAGAAGACCATGCGGTTTGCCTCCTGACGGGCGTCGCATTTTCCCGTGAAAATGCCCGGAACGCCCGAATGCTGATCCGTGCGCTGCCATTCGCCGTAAACACGCCTCAGGAGCGCCGCGGAATTCGGTCTTGCGCTCTATAGAGACTGCATGGTCACGGGGCAAGCGCCCGCAACCCCGGAAATGAAAACACGGCAATGTTTCCCCAGTCTCGACAGACGAGGGAACTGCGCAAACAGTGGTTCCGTCGTGACCCGGCGTCGGAGAATGCCGTGTTTCCTCAAGAGCGCCTGCTCGTCATCGGAGACTCAGCCGAAAACTTTCGGCTGCGCGGCACCGCCTCCGGCTTCCTGCTATTGCTCGGTCTTGCCGGAAACGTGTTTGGCATTCTCTAGGTCGGATAACTAAATCAGGTTACGCCTGAAAAATGCTGAAAGCGGGGGTTTAATCGTCTCAATCGCTTCCTGTGGGTGGAATTATGCAATATCACCCCACTATGCAATTCCAGTACAAAACAGCTAGAAGCAGCGGATGACCCAGAATTCCCGGACAGAAGAATCGCTCGCCGAACTGAACCAGCCAAGCCTCTGGTCCGGCATCAATGCCTATCGTTCCGATCCGCTGATCGTCGACCTCACCTCTGGTCTGTCACGTAACCTGAGGGACGAGTTCGATCAGCTCGGCCGCTACGTCACCTCGCATGAGGCGCAGGAACTGGCGCGCATGGCCAATCAGGGCGTGCCGCAGCTGCACACCCACGGCCCGCGCGGCGAACGTCTCGACCAGGTGGAGTTTCATCCTGCCTGGCACGCGCTGATGCGCCGTTCCATGTCGTCAGGCCTGCATTCAAGCGTCTGGGAAAATTCTCCCGATACGCGCGGCAATGAACACAAGGCCCGCGCGACGAAATTCTACCTGACGTCTCAGCTCGAGGCAGGGCATCTCTGCCCGCTAACCATGACCAGCGCTTCCGTCGCCGCCATCATGACATCGCCGAGGGTGCAGAAGGAGTGGATGCCGAAAATCCTGTCGCGCAAATATGATTCCGCGCAGAAACCGGCCCTGCAGAAAACCGCCGTCACCATCGGCATGGGCATGACGGAAAAGCAGGGCGGCACGGATGTTCGCGCCAACCGCACCACGGCCGAGCGGGTGGGCGAGGGCATCTACCGCCTGTCCGGTCATAAGTGGTTCCTCTCCGCGCCGATGAGCGACGGTTTCGTCATGCTGGCCCAGATGGGCGACGGTATGGGTTGCTTCCTCGTGCCGCGTTATCTGGAGGACGGTTCGAAGAACGGCCTGCATTTCCAGCGCCTCAAGGACAAACTCGGCAATCGCTCCAATGCGTCAGCCGAAGTCGAGTTCACCGATGCCTTCGGTTATCTGCTGGGCGATCCCGGAAGCGGTATACGCACCATTCTCGACATGGTGACGCTGACGCGTCTCGATTGCGCGCTGGCATCATCAGGCATGATGCGTGCCTCGCTCGCCGAAGCCGTGCATTTCGCCCGCGGACGCTCGGTCTTCGGCAAGATGCTGGTCAGCCAGCCGATCATGACCCGCGTTCTCGCCGACATGGCGCTGGATGTAGCTGCCGCGACAGCACTTTCCTTCCGGCTGGCGACGGCCTTCGATGCGGCCCGCAACAATCCGGCTGAAGCCGCTTATGCGCGGGTGATGACGCCGATCGTGAAATACTGGTGCTGCAAGATTGCGCCCGCCCTCATCTATGAGGCGATGGAGTGCCTCGGCGGCAATGGCTATGTCGAAGAACGACCGATTGCCCGCCACTATCGTGAAGCGCCGGTCAATGCCATCTGGGAAGGCTCCGGCAACGTCATGGCGCTGGATGTGCTGCGGGTTCTCCAGCGGGGCAAGGACCTGTTCGATCTCGTCTTCCAGACGCTGGAACGGGACCTCGGGCCAGCCGGCAAGAAGACCACCGACGTGCTGCGCGCGGCGATCGCCCTTGCCGAACGCGACGAAGGAGCGGCCCGCCTCTTGGTGGAGCAGTTTGCGCTTGCGGCCGCTGCCGCCGAGCTTTGCCGCCTGGGTGCCGGCAAGATCGCCGATGCCTTCCTCGAAACCCGTCTTGCGGGTGGCTGGCGGCACACTTACGGCATGCTCGATTCCCGCTTCGATCCGAACTATATAATCGATCTCCTTTATCCGCCTGCGTCCTGATCGACGTATGCGGATGAAGATTTAGCAGTCCCGGCGGGAGGGGTCTCGGATTTGAAAAACAGCAATGGCGTCAGGCGTGTTCCGATCTGTCGTGACACTTTCGCGTGTCGATGCGCGGTAAGGGAAGGCGGCTGCCAATGCTGACCTTTCGCTCCGCCCGAACTGAGGACGAAGGCGCGCTTTACGCCATAAGCCTTGCCACCGGTGATGCCGGGCAGGATGCCACGCCGCTTTATAATGATGGCCGCATGGTCGGGCATATCTATTCCGTGCCCTATCTGCATCTTTGGCCCGATGCCGTTTTCGTGGCCGAGGACGAGGAGGGTGTCTGCGGCTACATCGTCGGCGCACTCGATACGGCCTTGCACGAAGAGCGGCTGGAGCGGGAATGGTGGCCACATCTGCGCGCCCTTTACCCCGATCCCGGCGGCGACCAGCAGACATGGGACGCCGACGAGCGCCGCGCCCATTTCATCCACCATCCGCGCCGCACGCCAACCTGGCTTACCGATCCGTTTCCGGCCCATATCCACATGAACCTCTTGCCGCGCACGCAAGGCAAGGGCGGCGGCACCCGGCTTCTGTCCCGCTGGCTTGATATGGCCAGACAGAACAACGTCTACGGCATCCATCTCGGAGCCAGCGAACGCAACCATGCGGGCATGCGCTTCTGGGAAACGCGCGGCTTCAAACGTCTGGAGAGCCACGAAACGCCTGGTAGTGTCTGGTTTGGCATGGCGCTGGAGTAATTCAGGTTCTAATGACCCGTGCTGCCCCCGCCGCCAGAAACGGGGCAAAGGCAGAGCGAGTCAGGATCATGCAGACGGGCGATCTTTTTCCCCATGGTCACGCATTGGATTAGCCGCAGACTGCCATCGCCACAAATAGGGATAGGAAACGATATCACCGCGTCTGAACTTGGACATTATCTGTTCTGCTCATCGCGGTATTTCCGATATTCTTCGGAGTCTTTCTCCAGTTCGTTGTTGAACATGGCGGCCAGTTCATCAGGCATTTCACCGGCAGCGTAAGACCTGCGCGGATCGTCGCCTCCCAGCATTTTTTCGAAAAGTTCGACCGGCACCACCACGACCGAAGGTCGCCCGTGCTTCGTCAGCAAAATGGGCGATTTCTGCGCTTCGTCATGGTAGCGACCGAAATGTCGCATAAACTCCGCCGTGGAAATAGATTTTCTTTTCATGAAAAATCCTCAAATCTGTATTTTCTGAATAATACAGAAAATACAGAAAATTTAAAGCCGTCGATTTTTGGTCTGGCGGCCAGCTCATCCACAAGAACCTTCTGTCCATCCGCTCCGCCACATTGTTCTTCCCTTCATGCTTTGTTAACCCGTTGAGGAAGGCCTTTCAGAAAACGGGAAGACAACCATGCTGGCGACCGCAGAGGCGATTTCAGCCGACAGACCGGAAAAGCGCATCAAGGATCGCGCTGCGACTGAGAAGGCGATCTTCAACGCCGCGCGGTCGCTGCTTGCAGAGGAAGGCTTTCAGGGCTTTGGCATCAATGCGGTTGCCCGCCGTGCCGGCTGCGACAAGCAGCTGATCTATCGTTATTTCGGCGGCCTTGACGGTTTGATCGAGGCGATCGGCGAGGATCTCGGTTCCTGGGTGAAAGATCGTATCCCTGAAGACACCGGTGGGATGTTCCTTCTGACCTATGGCGACCTCATGGAGAAGCTTGCGCTTTATTTCATGGATGCGCTGCGCAGCGACCCGCTCGTCTGCAAGATCATCGCCTGGGAAGTGTCGGATGGCTCGCCGCAGGTCCGTCAGCTGGCCGAAGCCCGCGCCAAGTCGCTGGGCAAATGGCTGGAGCGCATGCGTGGTTCGCTGGCGGCTCCCAAGGGTGTGGATACCGCCGCCGTTAATGCCGTGCTGTTCGCCGCCATCCAGCACCTCGTCATTTCTGCTGCCACCAGCGGCCAGTTCGCCGGTGTACCGCTGAAATCCGAGCGGGACTGGGAGAAGATCACCACGGCCGTCAAAAGGCTGGTGCGTGGCGTTTACGGCTGAAACCGCTGCCGGGGTGGGGGAGACCGCAATCCCGGCGCAAGCGCGGCATTAAAGAAAAATCAGCCATGTTCTTACCGGACCGGCAACCGCCGCGGCGTCTGACCGTTCACGCAGATACACGTTTTCCACATGCCGGCCGTTCGTCGTTAACCATAATGACAGCTTTCATTTGCGTCGTCATAGCTGCGGGTCCAGTGTGAGTTAACGAAATGTTAACCATGCGCAATGACTGCGCATAAGGGAGCCGCAAGTGAGCCGCTGGACAGCTTTGGGCGTCATGATGACGTTTTTTGTGATGCTGCCGTTGGATATCGACGCGCCGGCGCTGAACCTCTGCCTGATGGCAGCGGTGCGCTGGGCGGTGCTTGCCGGCGTTCCCGATACGGTTTTTGCGCGGGGGCAGGCGGCATGAAGTGGTTTCTGATCCTCTGGGCAGGCCCCGTCGCATTGCTGGGCAGCTGGTACTGGCTTTCCTACTACGACATGAGCTTCGGCTTTTACATGCTGACGCGTCAGACCCATGATCTGGTATTCCAGATTTACGGCAATATTCTCGGCCTGCCGCCGGAAAGCCTGCCGCCGTTGGCGGCGCGCGCCATTGTGGTGGACAGCCTGATCGTGTTTGCCATCCTCGCTTTCCGCAAGAGGAAGCAGATTGCTGCCTGGTGGACGGGCCGTCAGTCGACCGCGCGGGCGAGTGCCGAAAGCCTGTCCAGCGCGCCTTGAAGGATGAAGCTTGCGGCGGCCGAATCGATGCGTTCGGCCCGCTTGGCGCGTGAGACATCCATCTCCAGAAGTGCACGCTCGGCCGCGACCGTTGAAAGTCGCTCATCCCAGAAAATAAACGGCAGGGCGGTTTTTTCACCCATGGTGCGCACAAAGGCGCGTGTTGCCTGCACGCGGGGTCCGGCCGAACCGTCCATGTTCATCGGCAACCCGATGACAAAGGCGGATACCTTCTCCTTTTCGGCGAAGGCCAGCAGCACTTCGGCATCCCGTGTGAATTTCACCCGTTTGATGACGGGACGCGGCGTTGCGAAACGCCGCGATAGGTCCGACATGGCAAGCCCGATGGTCTTCGTGCCAAGGTCGAGGCCGGCAATCGCCTGTGCGGGCTGAAGGGTTTCCGCCAATTCCTCGATGGTGAGTATCGCCATGTCGTGTGCTGCCCTTATCGTTTACGGACGAATTCAGTGCGCAGCACCAGACCCTTGACCGCATCATGCCTGCAATCGATCTCTTCCGGATTATCGGTCAGGCGGATGGACTTGATGACGGTGCCCTGCTTGATGACAGTGCTGGTGCCCTTGACCTTCAAATCCTTGATCAGGGTTACGGAATCGCCATCTTCAAGCACATTGCCCGCCGCATCGCGCACTTCATTGGCGCGCGCTGCCTCTGCTGCCAGTTCTGAAGCCGGCCGCCATTCGCCGGTTGCCTCGTCATACACGTAATCGTCATTATCTGCGGCCATTGTCGCCTCTCTGAAATATCGGTAGTGCGGTTGTTCAGGCTGTTTCCAGAAAACGTCCGTTTTCAACGGAAACGTGAGACCCGCTCTAGACCTTTGATTTTACGCATTTTCCAGACGTAAAACCGCTACGCACTTTTACTGGAAATGCTCTATGTCATACTACACCGGCAATACAAAGGAGAAGTTCCCATGAAAATCACCTGGCTCGGCCATTCCGCCTTCCGCCTCGAAAACGGTAGCGCGAAGATCCTCATCGATCCGTTCTTCACCGGCAATCCCGGTTTTGCCGGACAGGATGGGAAGGCGGCAGCCGAAGGCATCACCCATATTCTCCTGACCCACGGCCATGGCGACCATGTCGGCGATACCGTGCAGCTTGCCCGTGAGACGGGCGCGACTGTGCTGGCGAATGCTGATCTTGCCGCCTGGCTTTCCGCAAAGGGTGTCGCGAAGGTCGATATGGGCAATACCGGCGGCACGGTGCATTTCGATGGTTTTTCGGTCACCTTCACCAATGCGCTGCATTCCTCCGCCCAGATCACCGAAGATGGCGTCTCCCATTCGCTCGGCAACGCCAATGGCCTGATGCTGCATTTCGAGGATGGCCCGGCCGTCTATCACATGGGTGACACCGATATCTTCTCCGACATGAAACTCATCAATGAACTGCACCAGCCGGATATCGGCCTCGTGCCGATCGGTGACCGCTTCACCATGGGCGGGGCGGTGGCTGCACTTGCCTGCCAGCGCTTCTTCAAGTTCCAGAACGTGCTTCCCTGCCACTACGGTTCCTTCCCGATCATCGACCAGACGCCGGAGAAATTCGTGGCCGGCATGGAAGGCTCTGAAGCCCGTGTTCACACGCCTAAGGCAGGTGATACGCTGTCCTTCTGACATTTTGCCTGCACATGTCGCGACTGCAAAACCGCCACACAGTTTGACGCGACATGTTTTCTACCGTTGCGAATGGCGGACATGGTGATTATAGCGGGTAGGAAAATTCTGACCGGAGTAGAACCATGTCCGTCGATCTCGCCACCGTAAAGCGCGTTGCGCGCCTTGCCCGTATCGCTGTCAACGAAGAAGAAGCACAGAATATGCTCGGGCAGCTGAACGGCATACTCGGTTTCGTGGAGCAACTTTCGGAGGTGAATGTCGATGGCGTCGAGCCGATGACGTCAGTGACCCCGGTGGACATGAAGAAGCGCGCCGACGTGGTGACCGACGGCAACAAGGCGGAAGACATCGTCGCCAATGCGCCTGCGACCGACCGGGACTTCTTCATGGTCCCGAAAGTGGTCGAATAAGCGACCGCCGTTTGCCGCCTGATTTTTCCGAGATTTTCGAAAGCCGTTGCCGACCATGACCGACCTGACGAGCCTTACCATTGCCGAAGCCCGCGAAAAGCTGAAGGGCAAAGAATTTTCCGCCCTGGAGCTGACCGACGCCTATCTTTCCGCCATCGATGCGGCCAACGGCGCACTGAACGCCTATGTCGCCCTGACGCCTGAAAAGGCGCGCGAGATGGCGAAAGCCTCTGATGAACGCATCGCCGCCGGCAAGGCTGGCGAGCTGGAGGGCGTTCCGCTTGGTGTGAAGGACCTTTTCGCCACCCGCGACGTGCACACGCAGGCGTGTTCGCATGTTCTTGATGGCTTCAAGCCGAAATATGAATCCACCGTCACCCAGAACCTCTGGGATCAGGGCGCCGTCATGCTCGGCAAGCTCAACATGGACGAATTCGCCATGGGTTCGTCCAATGAAAGCTCCTGGTACGGACCGGCCATCAACCCGTGGCGCGCCAATGGTTCCGACCAGAAGCTGGTGCCCGGCGGCTCTTCGGGCGGTTCAGCCGCAGCCGTTGCCGCGCATCTCTGCGCCGGTGCCACGGCAACCGACACCGGCGGCTCCATCCGCCAGCCGGCGGCCTTCACCGGCACCGTCGGCATCAAGCCGACCTATGGCCGCTGCTCACGCTTCGGCATCGTCGCTTATGCCTCTTCGCTGGATCAGGCAGGCCCGATCGCCCGTGACGTGCGTGACGCCGCAATCCTGTTGAAGACCATGGCAAGTGTGGATGCGAAAGACACCACCTCCGTCGACCTGCCGGTGCCGGATTACGAAAAGGCCATTGGCCAGTCGCTCAAGGGCCTGAAGATCGGTATTCCGAAGGAGTATCGCGTCGACGGCATGCCGGAAGAGATCGAAAAGCTCTGGGCCAAGGGCGTCGAGTGGCTTCGCGATGCCGGTGCCGAGGTGGTCGATATCTCGCTGCCACACACCAAATACGCGCTTCCCGCCTATTACATCGTCGCGCCGGCAGAGGCGTCGTCCAACCTTGCCCGTTATGACGGCGTGCGCTACGGCCTGCGTGTCGACGGCAAGGACATTGCCGACATGTACGAAAAGAGCCGCGCCGCCGGTTTCGGCAAGGAAGTGCAGCGCCGCATCATGGTCGGCACCTACGTGCTGTCGGCCGGATATTACGACGCCTATTACCTGAAGGCGCAGAAGGTCCGCACCCTCATCAAGCGCGATTTCGAAAATGTCTTCCATGAGGGTGTCGACGCCATTCTGGCGCCGATCACACCATCTTCCGCTTTCGCTGTGGGTGACGAAGAACTCGCCTCCGATCCGGTGAAGATGTATCTGCAAGACGTCTTCACCATCACCGTCAACATGGCCGGACTTCCGGGCCTTTCGGTTCCGGCCGGCCTTGACGGCAAGGGCCTGCCGCTCGGCCTGCAGCTCATCGGCAAGCCTTTCGAAGAAGAGACGCTGTTCAAGACGGCACATGCCATCGAGCAGGCCGCAGGCAAGTTCACCCCCGCCAAGTGGTGGTGAGAGGCCTGACAAGCGAATGAGAAATCCGACGGGCGGCATCAAAGTGCCGCCCGTCTCTTTTTATCGATTGTCCAGCTCACCCCGCACGAGTTCCAGCCCGCGCGTGGTGATACGGTAAGGTTTGCCGCCGGAAGAGGCGATTGCTCTCTTCCGTTTCAGTTTGCGGAAGGTGAGGAGATCGAGGCCGCTGAAAATCCAGCCATCGCGCGTATAGAGCGCAATTTTTTCGATTTTGCGGGTATCGTCTCGAACGAGTTCAATTCTGCCGCCCTGGGCGAGCAGGTGAAGAATGCGCTGTTCGGCGCGGGAAATGTCCATTTTTGGAAGTCCGGTCGGCGTCATATAGACGCGTGAAAGCAAACCCGGGTGCCGTTAAGGCATCCGGCTCGGTTTCAGCATGGCCCGGCGCGCAAAAAACTTGCGGGCAGGGCCGTTACCGGGACTCCGATTGAGCGAACATAAAAACTCCTGACTTGCGCTTTTTCGTTAGCGGGCCAGGCCATGGCGGTCAAGTCCGGCGTGTTGTTCGCATCCGTTGCCAATTTTTACGGTTGTGCAGATGGACACCGCCCTTAAAGCTGCGCTGGCCGAATCACGCGGCCGGTGCTTTACTTCTTGCGGCCATGGAGGGCGCGGCTTGATCGTCATTCGCAATGCGCTTGAGCAGGAAGCGGAGGCCTTGGCGGCCATCGGCCTCAGGGCCTGGCGGCAGGCAACCGCCGCACTCGGCATCACCGCGACGCTTTATGACAACGCGGCAAGTGCCTTTTCCAATTTCACCCGCTCCTCATGGCTGGCCATCCGGGTAGCGGAGTCCGGTGGCTCGGTTGCCGGATGGGCGGCGCGGGAACATTTCGACGAGACGATTTCAGATTTCTGGATCGATCCGGATTTTCAGCGCCGGCGGGTCGGCAGTCTCCTGCTCGCTGATATTGAACGGCTGATAGTGGACAAGGGCTTCGAAACCATCCGACTTGAAACCCATGCCCAGAACGAACCGGCCGTCGCTTTTTTCCGCCACCATGGCTATAGCGTCCGCTGGCTCTCCGTTTCCTACGCGCCGAAGCTCGATCGCGATGTGCAGTCGGTCGGTCTGCAAAAGCAGCTTGTCGAGATCGAGAGCGGTGTTTACGGCACGGAGTTCTGAGCAAGGGTTACCAGCCGCATCGGCCAGTTTGGCATGATGATCACGGATGTGATGAGGCCGGCGTGCACGATCACGATCGCTGGCAGGATGCTGCGGAACGGTTCCTTGCGCGTTTTATGCCGCAGGAGGTGCTGAGCCGAAATCGCACCGATGCTGCCGCCCAGGAAGGCGAGCCACAACAATGTGCTCTCGCGAATGCGCCAGCCGCCATTTCTCGCCGCCTCCTTGTCCCACCAGTAGACGAGAAAAACGAAAAAATTGAAGGCAATATAGATCAGGAAGCCGAGGGCAATTGTCGTCATGGCCTGAATTGAATTCGAGAAGCGTAAAAAACCCGTGTCCGGCGAGGCCGAAAATCCGGCGCGTGGCGTCAGAGGACGCAAGATGTCTTGCGCCCGCGCGCCATATGTTCTACCCACCAAAGCCAAAGAACCCGTATATCGTGAGCTTCAGATGACCCTTGTAGACGTGCGCACCCCCGACCCGAAACGCTTCATTCCCGGCGCCACCGGCGATTGGGAAATCGTGATCGGCCTCGAAGTCCATGCGCAGGTTCTCTCCAATTCCAAGCTGTTTTCCGGTGCCTCCACCACCTTCGGCAATGCGCCGAACGCCAACGTGTCGCTGGTGGACGCCGCCATGCCAGGCATGCTCCCCGTCATCAACGAGGAATGCGTCAAACAGGCGGTGCGTACCGGTCTTGGCCTGAAGGCGAAGATCAACAACCGTTCGATCTTCGACCGCAAGAACTATTTCTATCCGGACTTGCCGCAGGGCTACCAGATTTCGCAGTTCAAGGACCCGATTGTCGGCGAAGGCATCATCACCATTTCGCTCGGGCCGGACCGTCAGGGCAATTTCGAGGATATCGAGATCGGCATCGAGCGCCTGCATCTGGAGCAGGACGCCGGCAAGTCCATGCACGACCAGCACCCGACCATGTCCTTCGTGGACCTGAACCGTTCTGGCGTGGCGCTGATGGAAATCGTCTCCAAGCCCGACATGCGATCCTCGGATGAGGCGAAGGCCTATCTCACCAAGCTGCGCTCCATCGTGCGTTATCTCGGCACCTGCGACGGCAACATGGACGAAGGCTCGATGCGCGCCGACGTCAACGTCTCCGTGCGTCGTCCGGGCGAAGGTTTCGGCACGCGCTGCGAGATCAAGAACGTCAACTCTATCCGCTTCGTCGGCCAGGCCATCGAATATGAGGCGCGCCGCCAGATCGCCATTCTGGAAGATGGTGGTGCCATCGATCAGGAAACCCGCCTGTTCGACCCCGGCAAGGGCGAAACGCGGTCCATGCGTTCCAAGGAAGATGCGCATGACTATCGTTATTTCCCCGATCCGGACCTGCTGCCGCTCGAATTCGACGATGCTTTCGTCGAAGCGCTGAAGGTCGATCTGCCGGAACTGCCCGACGACAAGAAGGCGCGTTTCGTGGCCGATCTTGGCCTGTCGGTCTATGACGCCTCGATCCTCGTTTCGGAAAAGGCGATTGCCGATTATTACGAGGCTGTCGCTGCCGGCCGCGATCCGAAAGCCGCCGCCAACTGGGTCATCAACGACCTTCTCGGCGCGCTCAACAAGTTTGGCAAGGATATCGAGACGACGCCGGTTTCGCCGGAACAGCTCGGCGGCATCATCGATCTTATCAAGGCCGAGACCATTTCCGGCAAGATCGCCAAGGATCTGTTCGAGATCGTCTGGAACGAGGGCGGCAATCCGGCTGAAATCGTCGAGGCCCGCGGCATGAAGCAGGTGACCGATACCGGCGCCATTGAAAAGGCCGTGGATGATATCATCGCCGCCAACCCGGATCAGGTCGAAAAGGTCAAGGCGAAGCCGACGCTCGCCGGCTGGTTCGTCGGTCAGGTCATGAAGGCGACGGGCGGCAAGGCCAACCCGCAGGCGGTGCAGGCGCTGGTGAAGGCCAAGCTCGGTATCGAGGAAGAGTGACAAGGAAGCATGCATCGTGCTCGGGTAACGGCATAGAGGTTCCGTCATACCGGCCTTGAGCCGGTATCCAGCCAGCCCAAGTCGTTGGGCTGAAAAGACTCCTTTCGCCGCGCAGACGCACGGCGGCTGGATGCCGGATCAAGTCCGGCATGACGGAAGTAATAAGTTTTAGCCCGGATTATTCCCGATTAAACCACACAGTGGTACAAGCCCGAGGATGATGTCGGGCACAGAGGACTGACATCACTTCTGCCGGGATCAACGCCCGGCATTTCTGTTTCAAGACGGAGCCAAATCATGTTTTTCATCCGCACGGCAAGCCTGCGTGACATTGAGCCGGTTCGCACCCTGCTCGCGACGACCTGGCACGCGACCTACGACGTGATTTACGGCGCGGACAAGGTGAACGAACTGATTGCCGCATGGCACTCGCCGCAGGCCATGAAGGACCGGGTCGAGAAAAAGGGCGGCGAGTTTCTGGTGGCGGATGACGGCAAGCGGATCGGCGGCATGGCCTATGGCTCCATGTCCACCAAGATGGCGAAGACGGCCCTGCTGCACCAGCTCTATGTGGCGCCCGACCTTCAGCGTCAGGGTGTTGGCCGCGATCTTTTCGCCGAACTCGAAACCTGTTTTCCGGATGCGGAAATCATGCGGCTGGAAGTCGAGCCTAAAAATACTGTCGCAATCGCCTTTTATGAAGGCGTCGGATTTGTCGAGGTGGACCGAATCGAGCGCATGGCGGGCATCGAGGGGCTGCCCGGCATCGTTATGGAAAAGAGCCTGAAACGATGAATGAGACATTGCAGAAGCTGATCATCCGCACGGCGCGCGAAGACGATCTCCCGGCGCTCGCCGCCATTTTTGCCGCCGACGAGATCGGCGGCCACGGCGACACCGCTGACGAATCGGCGCAGCCCGACTATCTCGCGGCCTTCCGCGCCATTGCAGCATCGCCAAGCGAAACACTCTATGTGGCGGAACTGGATGGCGAGGTGGTCGGCACCTTCCAGACGGCCATCCTCACCAAGCTTGTCGGGCGAGGGGCGAAGTCCATGGTGATCGAGGCGGTACAGACACGGTCTGACATGCGCGGACGGGGCATCGGCGCGGTGATGATCAATTATTGCCTTGAGGAAGCCCGACGTCAGGGCCTGAACGCCGCGCAGCTCACCTCCAACATGGCCCGGCTGGATGCGCATCGCTTCTATGAGCGGCTGGGTTTTGAGAAGCGGCATTCAGGCTTCAGGATGAAGCTGAAATAGCGCGGATATATCTCGAAATGCTGGACAATTGCCGTGAGGGGCGGCATAAGCATGTCTTGTGCCGTGCGATTTAAAATCGCTGCAGCGCATTCAAGCCCGAGGAACGGATAATGAAGACTCTCCTGACGCAAATCTTCACCTGGTGGAACGGCCAGACGATCGGAACGCGGTTTCACACCTGGCGTTTTGGCAAGAAAGTCGGACAGGATGAGTTGGGCAATACTTATTACGAAGGCGGCACCACTTCCTGGGGCATGCCGCGCCGCTGGGTGATCTATAATGGTTACGCGGAAGCCTCAGCCATTCCGCCGGGCTGGCATGGCTGGATGCATTACCGCACCGACGTGCCGCCAAGTCAGGAAAGCTACGTCGCGCGCGACTGGCAGAAGCCGCATCAGCCGAACCACACCGGCACGTCGAAGGCCTATCGCCCTCAAGGGTCGCTGGCTGTTGCCGGCGAGCGGCCGCGCGTGACCGGCGACTACGACGCCTGGACACCCGGCAACTGAGCCATTGTGATGCGCGGTGTTGTGCAAAACACCGCGCTGATATTCGGCCTCACCGGTTTTTGCCACATTCCGCCCTTACGCGTTGATCCGGTCGGCGTCTCGACACAGGCAAATATTTGGAGACATATCGTATGAGGAAAATCACGCGGGATCGTTCTTTGCGTGCGCTGACAGTGTCGCTGTTTGCTGCGGTCTCTGCTGCCATCCTCATTTCACCCGTCTCCGCCGCCCGTCTGGAAAACCGCGTTGCGGTGTTTTCCGGCATCGACAAGATCACCGGCCGCAT
>CAACWB010000401.1_pt1 | contig 43965 bp, 45 predicted proteins | sample 2275501 | NCBI WGS metagenome assembly CAACWB01 (sample SAMEA5312444, study PRJEB27640) | indoor metagenome | biome: indoor environment; feature: controlled; material: polymer antistatic dissipative epoxy resin | place: Italy | collected 2014-05-27 | reverse complement strand
TCATCGGCGATCAGCACGGCCGGCGAGGGGGCAAGCGCGCGGGCGATGGCGACACGCTGCTGTTCGCCACCGGAGAGCTGGCCGGGATAGTGGTTGAGGCGTTCTCCGAGACCGACGGCGACGAGTTCACGCCTGGCGATCTCGAAGGGATCGGGGGTATTGGCCAGTTCCAGCGGAACGGCGACGTTTTCCAGCGCCGTCATATTGGCGATGAGGTGGAAGGACTGGAAAACGATGCCGATATTCTTGCCGCGAAAATCCGCCAGCGCATCCTCGCCGAGCCTGTGCAGTTGCGTATCCGCGATGATGATTTCACCGCTGTCCAGCCGTTCGAGACCGGCAAGCACCATCAGCAGCGTCGATTTCCCCGAGCCGGAAGGGCCGACAATGCCGACTGCTTCACCTTCACCGATCAAAAGATCGATGGATTTGAGAACGTGGACGGAGGCGGCGGCGTTGCCGAGCGTGAGGTCGGCCTTCTTCAGCTCTATGATGCTTTTCGTCACAATTCTCGTTCCTATATAAGGTGATGAAAATGGTCTGGCGGTGTCGATGCGGTCGGTATTTCAGACAATGGAAACCAAGTTAGGCCAAGTTAGGAAAGCCGTGATGAGATTTAAAGCTGCCCTGTTTCACTTCATCGTCATTTTCGCCGCCGCCCTTTCCGGCACGGCTGCCACGGCTCAGGAACGGACATTGCAACTGGTCGGCCTCGGCGACAGTCTCATGGCCGGGTATCAGCTGCCACCCACCGACAGCTACACAGTACAGCTTGAAGCTGCATTAAAGGCGAAGGGCGTCAATGTCGCCATCGCCAATGCCGGCGTGTCCGGCGATACCTCGTCCGGTGGTCTGGCGCGGGCGGAATGGTCGGTTCCTGATGGTACGGACGGAGTCATTCTGGAACTCGGCGCCAACGATGCGCTGCGTGGTATTGCCCCGGAACAGACGGAAAAGAACCTCGATTCCATCATTTCCGGTTTTCAGAAACGCAATATAGCGGTGCTGCTGGTCGGCATTATGGCGCCGCCGAATATGGGTGACGACTACGCCAGGCGCTTCAATCCGATCTTTTCGAAGCTTGCGGAAAAATACAACCTGCCGCTTTATCCCTTCTTTCTGGATGGCGTAGTGAGCGATGACAAGCTGAAACTGGATGACAAGATGCACCCCAATACCGAAGGTGTTGCCATGATGGTGGAGAAATCTTTGCCGGCTGTTGAAAGCTTCATCAAGACAATCGGTGCGCAAAAAAAATAAGCACTTGCGCCCGTCTGCATTGCGTGATTCGCTATGCTTGTTCTGCCAAGAGATTCGGGGAGCTCGCCATGCCGAGACTGTTTACCGCCCTCGAAATTCCGCGCAATGCGGCTATGAGCCTCTCATTGTTGCGCGGTGGTCTGCCGGGAGCCCGGTGGATCGATGTGGAGAATTATCACATAACCCTGCGTTTTATCGGTGACATCGACGGACGGACCGCCGATGAGGTTGTCGATAGGCTGGATCGGATCGAGAGGCCGGAGTTCCAGCTCAATCTCACCGGTATGGGTTCCTTCGGCTCCAAGAAACCGCATTCCATCTGGGCCGGGGTTTCTCCCTCACCGGAAATGCATGCGCTGCAGGCCGAAGTCGAGAGAATTTGTCAAAGGATCGGTCTCCCGCCTGATCCGCGCAAATTCATGCCGCATGTGACGCTGGCGCGGCTGCGCTCCTCGCGTCTGGATGATGTGGTGCATTATCTTTCCGGACGCGGCAATTTCCGCACATCGCCCTTCACTGTCGGACGTTTCGTGCTGATGTCGTCGAAGGAATCGGTGGGCGGCGGCCCCTATGTCGTGGAAGAGGCGTTCCCACTTCACGAAGCGCGGTCCAGCTCCATCTTTTCGAGCAACGAGCTGCATCCCGCCAAAAGCATGTTGTAGACGGTCAGAAATCCGTCTTCACCACCGAAATAGGGATCCGGGACGCTCTCGCGGCGTCCCGAAGCATAGTCCAGAAACAGGTGGATTTTGTGCCTGCGGTTTTCCGGCGCCTTTTGAAGCAGTTTCGCCAGATTGCTCGTATCCATGGCAAGGATGAGATCGAAGTTTTCGAAATCGGCCTGGCTGACCTGCCGCGCGCGCTGCCCTGAAATATCGATGCCATGCTTGCGGGCTATCGCGATGGATCGGCGATCCGGGGCATTGCCGGTATGCCAGCCGCCGGTGCCGGCGGAGTCGACCGTCAATTGGCGGGATACACCATCTCTATCGGCAAGGTTTGTCAAAACGCCTTCGGCAAGTGGTGAGCGGCAGATATTGCCCATGCAGACAAAAAGAACAGCTATATGTTTCATGGAATATGCGTCGATCCGGTCGTTGAGGCGTTAATGGGTATCAAGCGGAGGCAAGATTGATGAAATATCCCAGAGTTGAACCGGAAGCCATCCGGCAGGCATTGTCTAAACTCGAAGGCTGGGCCCTGCGCGAGGACGGGGCGGCGATCGTCAGGTCCTTCAAGTTCTCCAGTTTTGCGGAAGCCTTCGGTTTCATGGCGGAATCGGCTCTTGCGGCGGAAAGGCTCAATCATCACCCGGAATGGTCCAATGTCTACTCGCGCGTGAAAGTCTGCCTCACCACCCATGATTCACAGGGCGTAACCGAGCGGGATTTTCTCCTGGCCGAGGCCATGCAGAAGGCAGCGGCAGGCCGGGGGAATTGAACGGCGGGCGTTAACTCCCATATAATAGCCGTGACCGGAGGACCGTCGATCATGGATGATGTGAAAATCGGTGAAATTCTTCTGCCGGGTGAAACCGACAAGCAGCAGGAGCGCGAGAATGTCGTGCGCGCCAAATTCTGGCCCAAGCTGAAGCGGGTGATGACCAAGGTGCCGTTCGCGCGCGACGCGGCTGCGGCCTATTATTGCGCGATCGACCGTGACACGCCGCTGCGCGCCAAGGGCATTATTCTCGCTGCGCTCGCTTATTTCATCATGCCCATCGACGCCGTGCCGGATATGCTGGCGGTCGTCGGTTTTACCGATGATATCGCAGTCATCACTGCCGCGCTCGCCATGATCCGCGCCCATATCAAGATGGAGCATTACGATGCGGCGGATGCCATGCTGAAGAGACAGCAGGAAGCCGGGTAACGCCTCTGTGATGTGCCCGCCCGACGCAGCCTGACGGGTGACAAATTCTTGCCTGAATTTGTGTGTCATACACATGAAGGAAGGTCGTTCCGCGCCCTTCCTTCAGGGTGCGGGGAGTCGCCAATCTGTAACACTGCAAGACGTTTTAGGCATTTTATGCGTGTTGTTGACGGTTTGGTAACCGCTTCCCGACCACAATGAGAAAAGACGATCCGCACCTGAACGTGGCCGATCCAGAAAATGGAGCCCGCCGCTGCTTCGGGCTAATGGAAGACAATAACCCGGCAGGAAATTCTATGTTTGTAAGAAGTGTAGCAACCGCAGCGGCCATTTTGCTGACCAGCGTCGGCGTAGCATCTGCACAGTCGCCCACGCGCATCCAGCAGTTCAATGCTTGGGGTGCCTATTCGTACAAATCGGGCAACAGCACCGTCTGCTACGTTCTTTCCATTCCGACCGCCAAGGAACCGGCGAGCGTCGATCACGGCGATATCTTCTTCATCGTGTCGCAGCGTCCCGGCCAGAACATCTCCTATGAGCCGCAGGCCATGGTGGGTTATCCGCTGAAGCAGGGCTCCAAGGTCAATGTGACGATCGACAACAAGAACTTCGTCATGTTCACCAAGGACAAGGCTGCCTGGGTTGAAAACGCTGCCGAAGAGCCCGCTCTCGTGGCTGCGATGAAGGGCGGCAAGTCGATGACGGTCAAGGCGGTTTCCGGTCGCGGCACCGCGACATCCTATTCCTATTCGCTCTCGGGTATTTCGGCTGCTCTCAAGCAGATCGAGAGCTGCAAGTAATCCTGACGCTTTATCGCGTTTGATAATGGCCGGTCATCGACCGGCCATTTGCGTTTTTGCTTGTTTGATGCTAAAGGCGCGGCAACATTGACAGGCGGATGCGCGAAAAGTGCTCCGCCTTTGATTTTCTCGACATGCAGACGATTTTCCGCCTATCAGACAGGCCGGTCGTGCGATGCATGGAACGATGGGATAGCGTGATGTCCGTAATGCAAGCCCCTGCCGGCCTGGCAGTCAAAACCCCGCTGATCGCCAATAGCGATCTCATGTCCGGAAAGCCGTCGCTGATCGGCCTGACGCGTGAGGAAATGGGCGAGGCGCTGGCCGAGATCGGCGTGCCGCAAAAGCAGGTGAAGATGCGCGTCAGCCAGTTGTGGAACTGGCTTTATGTGCGCGGCGTCTCGGATTTCGACAACATGACGAATGTCGCCAAGGAGCTTCGCGAGAAGCTGAAGGCGGCCTTCACCATCGCCCGTCCAGAAATCGTCGAGGAGCAGATCTCCAATGATGGCACCCGCAAATGGCTGATGCGTTTTCCACCGCGCGGTGCGGGACGTCCGGTCGAAATCGAGACGGTCTATATTCCCGAAGAGGGTCGCGGCACGCTGTGCATTTCGAGCCAGGTCGGCTGTTCGCTCACCTGTTCCTTCTGTCACACCGGCACGCAGCGCCTGGTGCGCAACCTGACGGCCGAGGAAATTCTTGCCCAGCTGCTGCTCGCGCGTGACCGGCTCGGCGATTTTCCCGATGGTTCGACACCGGTCGGCGCTTATGTGCCGAGCGAAGGCCGCAAGGTGTCCAACATCGTGATGATGGGCATGGGCGAGCCGCTCTATAATTTCGAGCATGTTAAGACCGCGCTTCTGATCGCGACCGATGGTGACGGCCTGTCGCTCTCCAAGCGACGTGTGACGCTGTCCACCTCAGGCGTCGTGCCGGAAATCTTTCGTACCGGTGACGAAATTGGCGTGATGCTGGCGATTTCGCTGCATGCGGTGCGTGACGATCTGCGCGACATGCTGGTGCCGATCAACAAGAAATATCCGCTGAAGGAACTGATCGAGGCCTGCCGCAACTATCCGGGTCTTTCCAATGCCCGCCGCATCACCTTCGAATATGTGATGCTGAAGGACGTCAATGACAGCCTGGAAGACGCCAAGATGCTGGTGCAGCTGCTGAAGGGCGTTCCAGCCAAGATCAACCTCATTCCGTTCAATCCGTGGCCGGGCACGAACTACCAGTGCTCCGAATGGGCGCAGATCGAGAAGTTCGCCGATTTCATCAATCAGGCGGGTTATGCCTCGCCGATCCGCACGCCGCGGGGCCGCGATATTCTCGCTGCCTGCGGCCAGTTGAAGTCGGAATCTGAACGCATGCGCAAGACCGAAAGGCTGGCTTTCGAGGCGATGATGATCGCCAATCACGGTGCGGATGACTGAATCAGCCGCATTTGCGCCATAAAGCTGGTTTTCCGGCGGTTCTCCGATTGATTTCGGTCTGTCTTGTTCCTAGAAAGACGAAAACAGGGAACCAACAGGAGGATATCCATGCGCGCATTCATTCTGGCTCTCGCTGCTGCGAGCGCCATCGTTCTGCCGGCCAAGGCTGAAAACGTCACCGTTGCCGTCACCGCCATTGTTGAACATCCGGCGCTTGACGCTGCCCGTGACGGCGTCAAGGCTGCCCTTGCCGAAGCTGGCTACAAGGAAGGCGAGAACCTCAAATTCCTCTACGAGTCCGCGCAGGGCAATCCCGGCACCGCGGCGCAGATTGCGCGCCAGTTCGTCGGCGATGCGCCCAACGTCATCGTACCGATCTCCACGCCGTCGGCTCAGGCTGTCGTTGCGGCCACGCGTGACATTCCGGTTGTCTTCACGGCGGTTTCCGATCCCGTCGGCGCACAGCTCATCAAGAGTATGGAAAAGCCCGGCGGCAATGTGACCGGCCTTTCCGACATGCTGCCGGTTGGCGAACATCTGGCGCTCATCAAGGAAATTTCGCCGAACGCCAAGTCCATCGGCTTCATCTACAACTCGGCCGAAGCCAACTCCGCTTCGACGCTCGCCCTGCTGAAGGCCGAGGCCGAGAAGGCTGGCCTGAAGGTCGTCGAGTCCGTCGCCACCAAGTCCGCTGAAGTTCAGGGCGCGACGCGCGCTCTGGTTGGCAAGGCTGATGTGATCTACGTTCCGACCGACAACACCATCGTTTCTGCTTTCGAGGCGGCAGCGGGCGTTGCGAGCGAAGCCAAGATCCCGCTTTATGCCGCTGATACGGATTCCGTCGCGCGTGGTGCGGTTGCAGCCCTCGGCTTCAACTATTTCGACGTTGGCAAACAGACCGGCGCCGTCGTTGTCCGCATCCTCAAGGGTGAAAAGCCGGGCGACATTGCTGCAACCGTCGCTGTTGGCACCGATCTCGTGATCAACAAGAAGGTTGCCGAAAAAGTTGGCGTCACCTTCCCTGAAAGCGTGACGAAGCGCGCCACCAAGGTCATCGACTGAACCGAAACCAGACTGAATTGCGGGCGGCGGTATTACGCCGCCCGTTTTACGTGGCACGAGACGGTGCCCGTATCCGCCTGATGGCGGCAATAACAAGGACATTACCGTGAGCCAAATCGCCTTCTGGGGTGCCGTGGAGCTGGGACTGGTCTTCGCTTTTGTGGCGATTGGCGTCTATCTCGCTTTCCGGGTGCTAGATTTTCCTGACCTGACCGTGGACGGTTCGTTTCCGCTCGGCGCTGCCGTTGCCGCCGTGCTGATCATCGCCGGTCTGAATGCCTGGGTGGCGACGGCGGTTGCGATGGTTGCCGGTGCCGCTGCGGGCATGGTCACCGCAACGCTCAACGTTCGTTTCAAAATCCTCAACCTGCTTGCTTCGATCCTGACGATGATCGCGCTGTTTTCCGTCAATCTGCGGGTGATGGGAAAGCCGAATGTGGCGCTGCTCAATCAGGATACGATGGTATCGCCGTTTTACGGCCTCGGCCTTTCCGAATATCTGGTGCGGCCGCTCTTCGTCGGCGCGCTGGTGCTGATCGCGGTCATTCTCGTCTGGCGTTTTCTTGAAAGCGATGCGGGCCTTGCCATGCGGGCGACGGGAGCCAATGCGCGGATGGCGCGGGCGCAGGGCGTGAAGACCGGCAACCAGATCTATCTCGGCATGGCGCTTTCGAATGCGCTGGTTGCACTCGGCGGTGCGCTGTTTGCACAGACCAACGGCTTTGCCGATGTGACCTCCGGTGTCGGCACCATCGTTGTCGGGCTTGCGGCCGTCATCATCGGTGAGACGCTGTTTGGCGCACGCGGCATTCTGATCGCGCTCATCGGCTGTGTCTTCGGCTCCATTGCTTATCGTCTTGCCATCCAGCTCGCTTTGTCGAGCGATGTGCTCGGTCTCAAGGCGTCCGATCTCAATTTCGTAACGGCGGTATTGGTGGCCATCGCATTGATCCTGCCCCGACTGCGCCGCGGGGGAGCAACATCGTGATTTCCCTTTCCGATATTCAGGTCGTCTTCGGACGTGGCACGCCGCTGCAAAAGCAGGCGCTGGCCAAGATCGATCTCACCATCGAGGATGGCTCCTTCGTCACCGTCATCGGTTCTAATGGCGCCGGCAAATCCACGCTTCTCGGCGTCTTGGCCGGCGACGTGCTGCCGACGGCGGGCAAGGTGATGATTGGTGGTGCCGACGTTACCCGTAAGCCGACCGCCAGCCGGGCCGGTCGGGTGGCACGCGTGTTTCAGGACCCGCTTGCGGGCAGTTGCGGCGCACTCACCATCGAAGAAAATCTGGCATTGGCGGCGTCGCGCGGCGAGCGTCGCGGGTTGTTGTCGGCGCTTGGACGCGGCAGGCGGGATTTCTTTAGAGAACGTATCGCCTCGCTCAATCTCGGTCTCGAAAACCGACTGAAGGATCGCATGGACCTGTTGTCCGGCGGGCAAAGACAGGCAGTGTCGCTTGTCATGGCGACGCTTTCCGGTTCGGATGTGTTGCTGCTCGACGAACATACGGCAGCGCTCGATCCCGGCATGGCGGAGTTCGTGATGGAATTGACCCGCAAGGTGGTGTCGGAGCGCAAGCTGACAACGCTGATGGTCACGCATTCCATGCGTCAGGCGCTGGATTATGGTACCCGCACGATCATGCTGCATGCCGGTGAAATTGTACTCGACGTGTCCGGTGACAGCCGCAAGGACCTGGAAGTCGAGGATTTGATCGACATGTTCCGCAAGATACGCGGCCAGAAGCTGGATGACGACGAGCTTTTGATCGGCTGATCATTCCCAAAGGCGCCTTCGGGCGCCTTTTTTATTTGCGCTCAGCGCGTCTGCGTGAAGAAAATCTTGACGGCGAAAAGCGAAAAGACGCCGGCGATCGTGTAATCCAGTCCGCGCAGAACCTTCCGGTTGCGTTGCAGCCAGGCGGAGAGAACATCTGCGGCAATCACGATGCCGATGCCGATCGGCAGCGCCACGATGATCGACCAGAGCCCTAGGAAAATAAGCTTGCCGGTGACATGCGGATCGGACGCGCTGACGAATTGCGGCAGGAAGGTCATGAAGAAGATGATGATCTTCGGGTTCAGGAGATTGACCCAGATGCCGTTCAGGAGCGCCGATTTCAGGGAGGACTGGGCTTTCTCGCCGGTGGTCTTGACCATCACGAAATCCGAGCCCTTGCGGATCGCCTGAATGGCGAGCCAGACCAGATAGGCGGCCCCGCCGGTCTTCAGGATCATGAAGGCCGTCGGCGAGGCGACAATGAGGGCGGCGACCCCGAAAGCGACCAGCATCGTGTGCACCGTGATGCCGATATTGGTTCCCAGAAGCGTCATGAAACCCGCTGTCCGGCCCTCGCGCAGCGACCGGCTGATCCAGAGCGTCATGTCAGGCCCCGGCGTCACCGCCAAAAGCAGAATGGCGATGGTGAAGGCGATAAGTGTTGGCAGGCTCGGAACGAAATCCATCGCGGCACCCATGAAAGCGGCAAATGATGCCGTTGCTTAACGCGATTTCGTGTTCCTGCCAATGTTTTTGCGCGCCGGTGCGTTGGCGCGAAAGCAGCTGATCAATTAGAAAGCCGCCGCAATTTTCAAATCGCGGCGGCCGAGAACATTCAGTTTTTCAGGAAGCTGGTGAAGGCGGCGGAATATTCCGTGTGCCAGCGTGAAAGCGGCGGGCGGTTCTGGACGATGTCCTGCGCCGCCCAGAGAATGCGTTTCTCGTCCGTCGGGCGGTCCACTTCGCCATCCGGGCAGAGAATGTAGAAATCGCCCCGGCTGATACTCTCGATCATGAAATCGACTGTCTGCTCGCCGGTCCATGCGCCCTGCGGCTTTTCCGTCCTGCCATTGGCGGTCAGGCCGGTGAAGACGAAACCGGGGATCAGCAGGTGGGCAGAAACCGCGCCGTTGGGAATATTGCGCAATTCGTGCTGAAGTGCCTCCGTGAAGGTTTTGACACCCGATTTGGAGACGTTATAGGCGGGATCCCCGGGCGGCGTGGTGATGCCCTGCTTCGAGCCGGTATTGATGATGAGCGACGCCTCGCCATGGGCAACCATGCCCTGGCCAAAGACGCGGCTGCCGTTCACCACCCCCATCAGATTGACGTTGATGACTTTTTCCCAATTGGCCTGTGGTCCGAAAATGGCGCTGCCGGGCTGGATGCCGGCATTGTTCATGAGGACGTGGATGCGTCCGAAACGCTGGATGACGGCGCGTTCCAGCGCCTCCAGCTCATCAAGTTTCGATACGTCGGTCGGGATGGTGACGATCTGCGCTTCACCGTCCTTGGCGACGTTCAGAATATCCGCATGCGCTGCGGCGAGCTTTTCACCGTCGAGATCGACGAGCACGACACTCATGCCGAAGCTTGCGAATTTGCGGGCGGCGGCAAGTCCGATGCCGGATGCCGCACCTGTTATGACAGCGACATTATCTTCCTTGAATGCAGGGTGGATGGTTGTCATAGGTTTCTCCTTCGCGTCGTTTCTGCTGTTTCCAGCGGTTTGCAACGTTGCCTGAACCTGAGTGGCTTCATTCACGGTCTTCAAGTCGATCGCGCCGCTTCATGATAAAGCGCGAATTTTCTAAATGCATGTGACAATCGCTTCGTTCCCAGCGGCGCGGCCTGTCATCACCCGTCGCCAGACGCCCCCATCAATTGTTTTGTCGCTTATCTCACGGAAAAGCGCTTCACACATTTCGGGTTGCACTGTAAAAGTGCCGAAATCCCAAGGAAATGGCGGTGCCCGGATGCCGTCATCATGCAGATGGACATCACTATGGCACTTCCGAAAGACGTTAAGAAAGTCGTTCTCGCCTATTCCGGCGGTCTCGACACCTCGATCATCCTGAAATGGCTTCAGACGGAACTCGGCGCTGAGGTCGTGACCTTCACTGCCGATCTCGGCCAGGGCGAAGAGCTTGAGCCGGCGCGCAAGAAGGCCGAGATGCTGGGCATCAAGGAAATCTTCATCGAGGACGTCCGCGAAGAATTCGTGCGCGATTTCGTATTCCCGATGTTTCGCGCCAACGCCGTTTATGAAGGCGTCTATCTGCTCGGCACCTCGATTGCCCGTCCGCTGATTTCCAAGCACCTGATCGAGATCGCCAAGAAGACCGGCGCTGACGCCATTGCCCATGGCGCCACCGGCAAGGGTAACGACCAGGTCCGTTTCGAGCTTTCGGCCTATGCGCTGAACCCCGACATCAAGATCATTGCGCCGTGGCGCGACTGGGCGTTCAAGAGCCGTACCGACCTTCTGGAATTCGCCGAACAGAACCAGATCCCGGTCGCCAAGGACAAGAAGGGCGAAGCGCCGTTCTCGGTTGACGCCAACCTGCTGCACTCCTCTTCCGAGGGCAAGGTTCTGGAAGACCCGGCACGGGAAGCGCCTGAATATGTGCATATGCGCACCATTTCCCCGGAAGCGGCGCCCGACAAGGCAACCGTCATTAAAGTCGGCTTCCGCAAGGGCGACGCCTGCTCCATCAATGGTGTCGAAATGTCGCCCGCGACGCTTCTCGCCACGCTCAACAATTACGGTCGTGAAAACGGCATCGGCCGTCTTGATCTGGTCGAGAACCGTTTCGTCGGCATGAAGTCGCGCGGCGTTTATGAAACGCCCGGCGGCACGATCCTGCTTGCCGCACATCGCGCCATCGAATCCATCACGCTCGACCGGGGTGCAGCGCATCTCAAGGACGATCTGATGCCGCGTTACGCTGAACTCATCTACTACGGCTTCTGGTTCTCGCCGGAGCGCGAAATGCTGCAGGCGCTGATCGACAAGAGCCAGGAACATGTGGAAGGCGAAGTGACGCTGAAGCTCTATAAGGGCAATGTCATGGTAACCGGCCGCGAGAGCGAAAAGTCGCTTTATTCCGACGCGCTGGTGACCTTCGAAGACGACCACGGCGCTTACGACCAGAAGGATGCGGCAGGCTTCATCAAGCTCAATGCACTGCGTCTTCGCACGCTCGCCAAGCGTAACCTCAGCAAATAATTCTGCTGTCGTGGAAATAATGAAACCCGCTGGCTGCGACGCCGGCGGGTTTTTTCATGTCTCTCTTCTGGAGACGATGCGGAAGCCGATATAGCTGACGACGGCGGTGAATTCCATCACCGGAATGATGATGCCGAAGCCGGTCAAAGGTGAGCCGATGAGCGAGGCTGCCGCACCACCCGCAAAACCCGATCCCATCTGGATGAAGCCCATCATCGCCGAGGCCGAACCGGCAATATGCGGGAACGGTGCAAGGGCCGCCGTCACCATGGATGGCGTCAGCAAGGCTATGCCGACTGTCGCGACCGCCACGGGTCCCATGATCGAAAGGAAGGATGGCGGTATCAGGAATACCGACAGCAGGATGAGGAGACCGCCTGTTGCCGAAAAACAGAGACCAAGTATGACTGAACGGCGGTCACCCAATCGCGGCGCGATATAACGCAGGGCGATGGAGCCGAAGAAATAGGCGCCGGTTTGCATCAGCATGCCGATGCCGAATGCGGTGGGGGTCATGCCGACTTCATTGATGAGAATGAAGGTCAGCATGGTGGCCTGCGCATAAAGCGCGCCGATGGAACCGCCGAGCACGAGTGCGGCAAGAAGAAAACGTGGCTGTGTGAGCAATGTGCCATAGGCAGACAGGAGACGGCGGGGGCGGATCAGGTTTCTGTCCGGGACTGTCGTTTCGCGCAGAAAGACCACGACCGAAAAGATGGCGATGGCCCCGAGACCGGCCATGAGGAAAAACACCGATTGCCAGCCGAAGGCTGCAAGGGATAGCCCGCCGATTGTTGGTCCCATGGCCGGGCCGACGGCCAGCATGATGCCGATGAGGTTCATGATGCTGGAGGCGTCAGCGCCGGTGAACTGGTCGCGGACCACCGCGCGCGCCACTGTCATGCCGACGGAGGCGCCGATGCCCTGTACCAGCCGGGCGACAAGCAGGACTTCAATCGTCGGTGCAAAAACCGCAAGCAGCCCGCCGCCGAGAAAGATTGAAAGAAAGAACAGGCTGGCCTTTCGCCGTCCAAAAGCGTCGGATGCCGGTCCGGCTATCAACTGGGCGATGGCGAAACCGGCAAAATAAAGCGACAGGCTGAGTTTGACGGCGGGCTCGGTGGTGGCGAAAACCCGTGTCAGCTCCGGCATGGCAGGTGTATAGATCGCCATGGAAATGGGCGCCAGCGCCGTCAGTAACGCACCCAGTATTGCCGTACGCTTTCTGGACATGATCGTTTCTGGCGGCATTGCGATCAGCTGTTCTGGCTCGGCTGTTCCGGCTGCAGATTGTTACGAAGTGTCTGCAGGAAGCTGCGGAAGAGCGCAACTTCTTCCTCGTTCAGACCCTGGGTGGCGTGACGAACCAGCTGGTCGATTTCCTGCCGCACGGCTTCAAGCATGTCGGCGGAGGTTTTCGTCAACACGATGCGCTTGGAACGTCTGTCCTGCGGGTCCTGCTGGCGCTCGATGAGGTCAAGCGATTGCAGCTTGTCGAGATAGGCGCAGATCGTCATGGGCTCAATGCCGAGGCGGGCGGCGATGTCAGATTGTTTGCTGCCATCAACGACGGCAACCGTCAGCAATGCTCTTGCCTCGCCGGGGGTCAAGCCCAGTCCGGCTTCGGAAATGCGGCGCTCAAATGCACTGTTCAGCAGACGCGCGCCGCTGTTCAGCAAAAATGCCAATGAATCTTTTTCGCGTTTCGTGCCCATGCTTCGCCTTTTCGTAAGTCAGCCTTACTAAATTCCGGGCGATAATCAATGGTACACAAATCATATTGTCGAAAATCGAGTAAAGTATGTGTCAGTTCGGTTGCTATATGCTCAAAAAGATAGTCGAAGATCGTTACGCCAAAGCAAAAAAAGACAGGACGTCCTGCATTTTTTGCGCCTCTTCCGCCGTGCCGATGGAGCTGGCGATTTCGGCCCGGTCGGAAAAATACGACAGGAAGTCGAAATCCGTATCATCGGTCACGTCGGATATGTCGATTACCTCACCCTTGGCGTTCAGCGTCTGCACCGGCAGTTCGGAGGAAAGCTCAAGCCAGGTATCGTGGCCGATTTTCCCCGCATCGTAATATTCCCGGGCGATTTCGCGCAATTCGCGCGGGCTGATGCGGGTGAAATCGATGCGTTTTACCGTCTCCTCGAAACCTGCACCTGCATCGGATTTGGCCGCCTTGCCGAAATCGGTATTGCCCACGGATCTGGCATTTCTGGAATTGTCCCTGAAAAGGAAATTATTAGAGGACCTTAAAGAATAAATCTCCATAATACATATCTCCATCATGGGATATTATTTCAATAAACCAGATCATGTCGCCGCGGCTCCGGTCAATACTTTGCCGTGCAGACATTGGCGTATTCCACACCAAATTCCGGATATTGAATTGGCGGTGGAGGCGTGCCCATATGGGTTTAAACCGGAATTGTACAAGGAAGATGAAATGCCATCCAAGACCGCGCTTTATCCCGCACTCGTTACCTGGAACGGTCACAACGGTCTGCCGAAATTCGATGCGGTCAAGGATGAGGATTTCGCTCCGGCCTTCGAAGCTGCCCTTCTGTCGCATGAACGGGAAATCGACGCGATTTCCGGCAATGCTCAGGCGCCGACGTTTGAAAACACCGTGACCGCGCTCGAAATAGCAGGCGACGAACTTTCGCGCATTTCAGCCCTGTTCTGGAACAAGGCGGGGGCGCATACCAATGGCGCCATTCAGGCACTGGAGCGGGAAATCGCACCGAAAATGTCGCGGCACTATTCGAAGATCGGCATGAATGAGGCCCTGTTCAAGCGTATCGATACGTTGTGGGAGAAGCGCGATTCCCTCGGGCTGACGGGCGAGGAAAAGCGTGTTCTCGAACGCCACTGGAAGGGTTTCGTGCGCTCCGGCGCCAAGTTGCAGAAGGACCGGCAGGAACGGCTGGCGACCATCAACGAGGAGCTTGCCGGTCTTGGCGCCAGCTTCGGGCAGAATGTGCTGGCGGATGAAAAGAGCTGGAAACTGCTACTTGCCACGGAAGAGGAGCTTGCCGGCATTCCCGGCTTTCTGCGCGATGCGATGGCGGGTGCTGCCCGCGAGCATGGCGAAGACGGGAAATTCGCCGTTACCCTTTCCCGCTCGATCATCGAGCCTTTTCTGACCTTTTCCGAGCGCCGGGATTTGCGCGAACAAGCCTTCAAGGCCTGGGCGGCGCGCGGTGAAAACGGTGGCGAGACCGACAATCGCGAGATCGTCCATCGCACACTCGAACTGCGTGAGGAGAAGGCAAAGCTTCTCGGTTACGCGAATTTTGCCGCCTATAAGCTCGACGACACAATGGCAAAAACGCCCGACGCCGTGAACGGCCTTCTCGGTCAGGTCTGGGAAAAGGCAGTTCTTCGCGCCGCTGAAGAAGAGGCCGAGCTTGCCGCCATCATTGCCGAGGAAGGCAGGAACCACGAGGTTTTGCCATGGGACTGGCGTCATTATGCAGAAAAATTGCGGACACGGAAATTCAGCTTCTCCGAGACTGAGTTGAAACCCTATCTGCAACTGGAAAAGATCATCGAGGCCTGCTTCGATGTGGCCAACCGGCTCTTCGGAATTCGCGCCGTGGAAGCAAAGGGCGTTGCCGCCTACCATCCGGATGTGCGGGTTTTCGAAATCCGCGATGAACAGGGCGATCTGAAAGCCATGTTCCTCGGCGATTATTTCGCCCGTCCTTCCAAGCGTTCCGGCGCGTGGATGAGCTCGTTCCAGTCACAGCACAAGCTGCCCTTGAAGAACGGCACCATCGGCGAAATACCGATCATCTATAATGTCTGCAATTTCGCAAAACCGGCCGAAGGAAAACCGGCACTGCTCTCGCTCGACGATGCACGCACGCTGTTTCATGAATTCGGCCACGCGCTGCATGGCATGTTGTCTGATGTTACTTACCCTTCCGTGTCCGGAACGGGTGTCTCGCGCGATTTCGTCGAATTGCCGTCGCAGCTTTACGAACATTGGCTGACGGTTCCGGAAATCCTGGAAAAATATGCCCTGCATTATGAAACCGGTGCGCCGATGCCGAAAGCGCTGCTGGACAAGGTTCTGGCCGCGCAGACCTACAATGCCGGTTTCAGCACGGTGGAATTTACTTCTTCGGCCATTGTCGACATGGCGTTTCACACCCGCGACAGCGTTGGTGATCCAATGGCCGTGCAGGGTGAGGTGCTTTCCGCGCTCAACATGCCGAAATCCATCGTCATGCGGCATGCGACGCCGCATTTCCAGCATGTGTTCTCCGGTGACGGTTATTCCGCCGGTTATTATTCCTACATGTGGTCGGAGGTGCTGGATGCCGATGCGTTTTCCGCATTTGAGGAAACCGGCAATGCCTTTGATGGTGAGATGGCGCGCCGGCTGAAGGACAATATCTATTCTGTCGGCGGTTCCATCGATCCGGAGGAGGCCTATCTTGCCTTCCGCGGCAAGATGCCGAGCCCGGACGCCATGCTGTTGAAGCGCGGCCTCGTATAAGAGCACGCTATAAAAGACTGTCATATTTCTGAGCTAGAACCGGAGCGCAGGGGGCTTATGACAAGCCCCCCCTTTCGCATTTGCAAAAAAAAGGTTATGAGCGCGCCAAACTAAATTGGCGCATCTCACGATAGTAGCGCCCAACCTCAGAGATTTTGAACAATGGCACTTCGCAACATCGCGATCATCGCGCACGTTGACCATGGAAAAACGACGCTCGTGGACGAGCTTCTGAAGCAGTCCGGCTCGTTCCGCGACAACCAGCGCGTCGCCGAGCGTGTGATGGACAGCAACGATCTCGAAAAGGAACGTGGCATCACCATTCTCGCCAAGGCGACCTCGGTGGAGTGGAAGGGTGTTCGCATCAACATCGTCGACACCCCCGGCCACGCCGACTTCGGCGGTGAAGTCGAGCGTATCCTGTCGATGGTGGATGGCGCGATCGTTCTGGTCGATTCGTCCGAAGGCCCGATGCCGCAGACCAAGTTCGTGGTCAGCAAGGCGCTTAAGGTTGGTCTTCGCCCGATCGTCGCGATCAACAAGATCGACCGTCCGGATGGCCGTCATGAAGAAGTCATCAACGAAGTGTTCGACCTTTTCGCGAACCTCGACGCCACCGACGAGCAGCTCGACTTCCCGATCCTTTACGGTTCCGGCCGTGACGGCTGGATGAACGTCAACCCGGAAGGTCCGAAGGATCAGGGTCTTGCACCCTTGCTCGACCTGGTTCTCGAACATGTTCCGGAGCCCAAGGTCGAAGAAGGCCCGTTCCGTCTTATCGGCACGATCCTTGAAGCCAACCCCTTCCTCGGCCGTATCATCACCGGTCGTATCGCCTCCGGTTCGATCAAGCCGAACCAGGCCGTGAAGGTGCTCGGCCAGGACGGCAAGACGATCGAAACCGGTCGTATTTCCAAGATTCTCGCATTCCGCGGTATCGAGCGCACCGCGATCGATGAGGCTCATGCGGGCGACATCGTTGCGATCGCCGGCCTTTCCAAGGGCACTGTCGCAGACACCTTCTGTGATCCCTCCGTCACCGAGGCGATGACCGCGCAGCCGATCGATCCGCCAACCGTTACCATGTCCTTCATCGTCAATGACAGCCCGCTTGCCGGCACCGAAGGTGACAAGGTTACGAGCCGCGTTATCCGCGACCGCCTGTTCAAGGAAGCCGAAGGCAACGTTGCGCTGAAGATTGAAGAAGCCGAAGGCAAGGATTCGTTCTTCGTGTCCGGCCGTGGCGAATTGCAGCTGGCCGTTCTGATCGAAACCATGCGCCGCGAAGGCTTCGAGCTTGCTGTGTCGCGTCCGCGCGTCGTGATGCACAAGGATGAGAACGGCACCCTGCTGGAGCCGATCGAAGAAGTCGTGATCGACGTTGATGAAGAGCATTCCGGCGTCGTCGTTCAGAAGATGTCCGAGCGCAAGGCTGAAATGGCCGAGCTTCGTCCTTCCGGCGGCAATCGCGTTCGCCTGAAGTTCTACGCCCCGACCCGCGGCCTGATCGGCTACCAGTCTGAATTGCTGACCGACACGCGCGGCACCGCAATCATGAACCGCCTGTTCCACGATTATCAGCCCTTCAAGGGCCAGATCGCTGGTCGCGTCAACGGCGTTCTGCTGTCGAATGGTTCGGGCGAAGCCGTCGCTTACGCCATGTTCAACCTTGAAGATCGCGGCCCGATGATCATCGAGCCGGGTGAGAAGGTTTATGCTGGCATGATCATCGGCATTCACACGCGCGATAATGATCTCGAAGTGAACGTGCTGAAGGGCAAGCAGCTGACCAACATTCGCGCCGCCGGCAAAGATGAAGCCGTCAAGCTGACCCCGCCGATCCGCATGACGCTCGATCGCGCTCTTTCCTGGATCCAGGAAGACGAGCTGATGGAAGTGACGCCGAAGTCCATCCGTCTGCGCAAGATGTTCCTCGATGCCAACGACCGCAAGCGTTTCGAAAAGGCCAAGCTTGCTGTCTGATTGCGGCTTGTTATTACGAATTTGAAAGAACCCGGCTTCGAGCCGGGTTTTTTTATGCATTCGTTTTTATGTGTGCATGAGTCGAAAGGTGCTTGTGTCAAAGGTTAAGGATGCGTTAATTTTTGCTGGTCGTCCACATGAATAGGCTGTGGGTAAGCTTGCCGGTGTTAACCTTTATGACTGGCAAGTTTCCGTGGCCGGGGCCAGAATCGCGTTATGAAAACGTTATCCATCGATGTTCGCCGTGCCGAGCCGCATGATGCGCGCGCCATCTCCGAAGCGCACCGTCTGTCGTGGCAACAGGCCTATGCGGGGCTGATCCCGCACCGGCCGTTGACGCAGATGCTGGAACGCCGCGGCGAAATCTGGTGGAAGAAGGCGACCAGAGGCTCCGCCACCATGCTGGTGGTGGAAGTGGCCGGTGTGGTTGCCGGATATGCGACGCTGGGCCTCAGCCGGGCGCGTGGGCTGCCGCATGACGGCGAGATTTACGAACTTTATCTGCGGCCGGAATATCAGGGCATCGGGCTCGGCTCGCTGCTGTTTACGGAGGCCCGCAGGCTGCTGACATCGCTTGGCTGCAATGGCATCGTCGTCTGGTGCCTCGAAGACAGTGACGTCGCCAATCGGTTCTTCCGTTCGCACGGCGGCCGAGACATTGCCGAAGGTATGGAAGATTTCGGCGGCAAGTCGTTACGCAAGGTTGGTTTCGTCTGGAACTGACAAAAGCTGCGGATTGATTGCGTATTGGTGTGGTTTTTCCCGTCGCCATGCGTAATCGCGATAACCTCAAATCCCGCATTCTGCCTAATCCGCTCAAAGCCATGTTGCAATGCGGCGACTTTCCCAGTATCGAAAACCAAATCCAACCCGTCGAATTGAGGGAAGCGAATGCGTATCGATGCAATTTCCATAGGCAAGAACCCGCCGGATGACGTGAATGTTATCGTTGAGGTGCCGGTCGGTGGCCATCCGATCAAGTACGAGATGGACAAGGACGCCGGTGCGCTGATCGTTGATCGCTTCCTCTACACGCCGATGACCTATCCGGGTAACTATGGCTTCGTGCCGCACACGCTGTCCGACGATGGCGACCCGATCGACGTTCTCATCTGCAACACCCGCCCGCTGGTTCCCGGCTGTGTTATCAACGTCCGTCCCATCGGCGTGATGATCATGGAAGATGATGGCGGCAAGGACGAGAAAATCCTCGCTGTTCCGGCTCCGAAGCTGACGCGCCGTTACGACAAGGTTCACAACTACACCGACCTGCCGGAAATCACGCTGAAGCAGATCGAGCACTTCTTCGAGCACTACAAGGATCTGGAGCCCGGCAAGTGGGTGAAGATGGGCGGCTGGCAGGATGTCGACGTCGCCAAGAAGCTGATCGTCGAAGCCATTGAGCGCTACAAGGCGCAGGGCTGATCGGCTTAATCTGTCAGCTTTTTAAAGAGCTTTTCGAAATCCTCCGGGTCGGTGTCGATCCGGAGGATTTTTTTGCGCGCTGTTTCGCCTGAAATGATGGTGATGGACGATTTGGGCAGCCTGAGTTTTTTTGCCAGCAAAACAATCAGGGCCTTGTTCGCCTTGCCGTCTTCCGGCACGGCGCTGACGCGGGCTTTCAGATAGGCGCGTCCGTCCGCATGCTGCTCCACACCGTCAATCGCGTCCCGCCCGCCGCTCGGCGTCAGGCGAATAGACAGGCGGACATGATCATCGTGTTTCTGCCAGCAGCCGCTCAAACGGTCATCGGATAAAGCGTGTTCCACATGAAGGAGCGGATGAAGAAGATGATCAGCAGCAGGATGATCGGCGAAATGTCGATGCCGCCGAGATTGGGCAGAATGCGGCGGATGGGGCGCAGGGCCGGTTCCGTGACATTGACCAGGAAGCTGCCGATGGCATTCACAAACTGGTTGCGGGAATTGATGACGTTGAAGGCATACAGCCAGGAAAAAATGGCGCTGGCGATCAGCACCCACGTGTAGAGGTTCAAAGCCAGATCGATGGTCTGAAACAGGGCAAGCATCAATATCTCCGTATCTTGGTTGCAAGACATTTAGACATTCGCTGGTGAACCGGCAAGTGTTGCGCCAATAGGGCTGGCGATTCTTGTGATATCGCTCTATTGCAAACGTCTCATATTCTCTCGAGAGCACCCAGCCGATGTCCCTGCCTTCTGCCGAAAACCGTTTCGGTGCATTCCGGCATAGTTCCTATCGTCGCTTCTTCAGCGCCCGCTTTTTTTCAGCCTTCGCCATCCAGATTGTCAGCGTCTCAGTCGGCTGGCAGATGTACGAGGTGACCGGTAACGCCTTTTATCTCGGTCTGATCGGGCTTTTTCAGTTTCTGCCGTCGCTGCTTTTGATCCTCGTTACCGGAACAGTTGCCGATAGACACAATCGCCGGCGTATCATGGCCGTTTGCCTTGTGGTCGCGGCTGGCTGCGCCGCCGCCCTGCTTGGTTTGACGCTGACGCACAGCTTTTCTCCGTGGCCGGTTTTCGCCATTCTGGTCGTGTTCGGAATTGAGCGGGCGTTCATGGGGCCGGCGGTTCAATCGCTGGCACCCAATCTTGTGCCCGTCGAGGATTTGCCGAACGCCATAGCGTGGAATTCTTCTTCCTGGCAGATGGCATCCATTCTTGGCCCGGTTGCGGGTGGTTTGCTTTACGGTCTCGGCGCTTCCGTCGCCTACATTGTGGCATTCATGCTCTTCATCGTGTCAGCGACGCTGGCAGTGACAATCCGCAAGCCGGAACAACGCGGCCCGGCGAAAGCCATCAGCCTCGAAACAATGCTGGCAGGCTTCAAATTCATTTCGCAGGAAAAAATCGTCCTTGGCGCCATTTCGCTCGACCTCTTCGCGGTACTGCTGGGCGGCGCAGTCGCCCTGATGCCGATTTTCGCCAAGGAAGTTCTGACGCTCGGGCCATGGGGTCTCGGGTTGTTGCGTGCCGCCCCCGGCATTGGTGCAATTACCGTTGCAGTCATTCTGGCCTTCAGGCCCATCCGCCACCATGCCGGCCTGCTGATGTTTGTCGGTGTTGGCCTCTTCGGCATTTCTACTGTCGTGTTTGGTCTTTCCGAAACCGCGTGGGTGTCGATTGTTGCATTGGTGGTCATGGGCGCATCGGACATGGTGTCGGTTTATGTGCGGGAAACCCTGATCGCGCTCTGGACGCCGGATGAGGTGCGCGGGCGTGTGAATGCGGTGAACATGGTGTTTGTGGGTGCATCGAACGAGCTGGGTGAATTCCGTGCCGGCACCATGGCGCATGTCGTCGGGGCGGTGCCTGCCGTCGTCATTGGTGGAGCAGGCACGCTTGCTGTCGCGGTTATCTGGGCGCTCGGTTTTTCGAAACTGCGCAAGATCGACAATCTGGATGCGCCGCGCTGACGGCAACGGGCCTCAGCGCTGGGCCTTGCCCTCAAAAACCAGATCGAGGAAATTGCTGAGCCAAGAGCGGAGCGGCGTGTCGAACAACATGCGGCCCTCAAGGTGCTGGCTGCCGACCTGCGCATTCGGCATGCCAAAGCGCTGCGCGCCGCGCACCACCCAGCTGTGCATCATGGCGCGGGTGAGTTCGGCGTGAAACTGTAGCGCCCAGGCATTTTTACCATACCGATAAGCCTGGTTGGGATAGGTTTCGCCTGATGCCAGAAGCTCGGCTCCGCGCGGCAGCTCGAACCCTTCCTTGTGGAAATGATAAACCATCTTCGGCCAATGCGGCATCAAAAGCCGTCCGTGTTCGGTAGCGTGAAGCGGATACCAGCCGATTTCCACCTTGCCGTCCCGGTCGGCCTCAACCTTGCCGCCCAGATGTTTGGACAACATCTGCGCGCCAAGACAGATGCCAAGAAAGGGCTTGTTCTCCTTCAGCGGAACCTTCAGCCAGTCGATTTCGGCTTTGACATAATCATGCGGGTCATTGGCGCTCATTGGGCCGCCGAAGATGATGGCGCCCGCGTGTTTCTCGAGTGTCTGCGGCAGGTCGTCGCCGAGTGCGGGTCGCCTTATATCCAGCCGATACCCTTTTTCCACCAGCATCTGGCCGACGCGGCCGGGCGTGGAACGTTCCTGATGCAGGACGATGAGCAGCGAAGGTTGTTTTCCCTGTTGCCTGGAAGGGTCAAACAGCATCGTCGTGGTTTTCGCTTTCTTCAGCCGGCCCGGACCTCGTGGCGGCCTGCTGACGTTGCAGAACCCTGTCGCGCACTGAAACACCAAGCAGATCGGCAACTCGCCAGATCACATGGTCTTCCATTTCGCTTCGTTCGCCGTCAGCGTAAACAATATCCCATAATATGCCAATAAGCTCCACCCGCTGATCTTCATCGAGATGGCGACGGATATCGGTGGTGAAGCGGTAATAATCAACAGCTTCCTTGCCCGCCTCCTGACCGGCGGCGAGAAGCGCATCAAGCTTGCCGGAATCGAGATGGTAATAATCCTGAAGGATTTCGCGCAGGCGGTCCCGCTCGCTTTTCGAGACGGTGCCATCCGCTTCCATTACCTGAAAACAGAGGGCGGCGACTGCCACCCTTAAATCATCCGGGCTGAAATCATCCGTATGCGGGCCGACGAGGTTTTGAATAAACGACTGAATCCGGTTGAGCATCGATATCCTGTTCGTCAGAAGAGTTTGAGCCGGGTCTTGGGTTCGGCTTCTGCGCCGGGTTTCTTGACGCCGGGATCATCCGGCGCGCCGCCGAAGAAGGGTACGGCTTCCGCCTTCTCGTCCGCTGCTTTGGTTTCAACGGGCGCTTCGATAGTGGCGGGCTTTTTCTCCTTCGGAGCCGATACGGTAGGCGCGACCTCTATCGGTTCGGCGGGAACGGGTTTCGGCTCAGCGCGAGGCTCGGGAGCAGCTTCGACGACGATTGTTTTCGCAACCGGTTCCGCCCTTGCGGGTGCTGCGGCCATCGCATTTTCGATTGTCAGGTCTTCGACTGGACCTTCGAGCTGGCCAAAAGGTGCTTTCCATTCAAAGGCATCGAGACGGCCGGTCACTGGCGAAACCGGCAGCCATTTTTCCGAAACGACGCCATCCGCCACCCATGCGGGGTCACGCGGCGCGCGCAGCGCCTGCGCCATCCAGTAACGCACCCGGCCCTGATCACCCGTTTCAGCCTCCTCGATATCGGCCATCAGCAGGAAGATGCTTTCACGCGGCTCGATGCGGGCTGCGGCTTCTGCCTTGGCCCGCGCCTTGGCAAATTCCTTGGCATCGAGCGCCGCCTGCGCCACGGCAAACAGGGATTCGATATTGTTGGGCTTCAGGCTTTCCAGCCGCTCGGCGCGTTTCAGCCGGTCGATGGCGGTATCGCCGCTGCGGGCGCGGACATAAAGCTCGGCGATCTGCGGGTGCGGATCGATTTTCCACACGGGCTCCAGAACCGTGGCGGCCTTGCGCAGGTTGTCTTCGCGCAGATAGGATTTTGCTGCGATCAGCGCTGCCGGAACGAGGCTCTTTGCGAGCTTGAGGGCGTGTTTGGCATCCTCGCGCGCGCTGACCGGATCGCTTTCCAGCTTTTCGCCGGCCTTGGCGGTGAGAAGCACGGCTTTCAGCCGTTCCGCCTCGCCGCGTTCGATGACGCTGGCTGCCTTCTGCTGGTCGAGCAGACGGATCGCGTCATCCCATTGTCCGTTACGACAACGATTTTCCAGCGTCGCCTGGGCTGCCCAGGGCAGGTAGGGGGCTTTTTCCGCCGCGTCCTCGGCATATTGCTGGGCGGCCTCATATGCACCCTGACGGCGCGCCTCGATATAAAGGCCGCGAAGGCCAAGCTCGCGGGTTTCGGGATCGCGGGCCATGGCTTCGAACTTGCGGCGCGCTTCGTCATATTTGCCTTCGATGAGATCGGCCTGCGCATCGAGCAAGTGGATCAGCGGCTCCTGATCGGCGTTGAGCAATCCTTGCGTGCGGGCCGTCATCTTGCGGGCGAGGATGGCGTTGCCGGCGCCTGCGGCGATGAGGCCGGTGGAGAGCGCCTGGTAACCGCGGTCGCGCTTGCGGGCACGAAAATAGCGGCGGGCGGCATTGGGCGAGGTCCAGACGGCGTTGACGATCCACCAGACCAGCATGACGGCTGCAACCAGCGCCGCGATGATCGAGGCGGCGACCATCAGGCTCATTTCGATCAGCTGGCCCTGCCAGACGATGGAAAGCACGCCCGGCCGGTCCGCAAGCCAAGAGAAACCGAAACCAAGCGCCAGAACGATAAGGGCGAAAGTCAGAATTCTGGTCATGCCCTTACCCCTGCTTGCCGGTGCTGGTGATGGCGCGGTTCAATGTGCCGCCGACCAGATTTTCGACCTCGATGCGCGCATCCAGAGATTTCTTGTAATCGGTGGATGCCGTCCTGGCCGCCTCTGGAAGCCCGTTCCATTCAAGTGCTGCGCCCTGCAGATCACCGTTGCGCAGCTTGTTTTCCATGCGTGCGATCATGGCGTCGGGTGTCTCACCCTCGATATTTCCGACCGGGCGGACCTTCACCAGCGAAAAGGCGCTTTCTGTCAGGCGCTCCATGATGCCCTGATTGGGGTCAGGCTGGTTGATGGCCGACAGCATCGCATTGGCGACATCAGGGAATTTCTGCATCAGCTCCGACCGCGACGGCACGCCGGTTGCGGCAAAGGATTGCAGCGATGTGATGGCTGGATCGTCAGGCGTGACCTTGGAGAGCGTGTCGAGTTCCGTCAGGAACGGCCCGCCACGATCGATCGCGGCCTTCAACGCGGCCGAGGCGATGGCGCGGGCGACTTCGATATCGTCGCGTGGTTCGTTGATCTTGGTTTCCGCATCGGTAAGGCGGCGCGTCAGTTCCGCCGTTGCCGAGGCCTGTGCGGATCGTTCCGATTGCAGGGCGGCTTCCAGCGCGGTGACTTTTTCCGAAAGCCCATCCACCTGCGGGGCCTCACCCTTTGCGCCTTCGAGCGTCGCGATGCGCTGTTCCAGTGCCGAGGTATCGGCTGCCGGGGCATTGGCGAGTTGCTGCCGCAGGCCGGTGATATCGGTTTTCAGTGCAGCGATCTCATCGCTTCCGGCTCTTCCGGAATTGGAGGAGGGCAGTATACCTGCATATTGCATGCTGCCGGCGGCGGCGAGTGCTATGAGGCCGCCGACGATACCCGCTGCGATAAGGCCGGAGGTCGCCGCCTGTTTGCGGTCCGCCTGCTGCGGGGTGGACGGTTTGGCCGGTCCCGAAGACGAGGTCGTGGTCGAGGGTTTGGCAGCGGAGGTGTTGCCGGATGTGCTGGAGGAGGCGGTGGAGCCGAAGGCCGGTTTCGAAGCCGCAGCAGCGGTTGCGGCGGCACTCGTTCCGGCTGTATCCGTGGTCGGTTTTGCCTCGGCTTTGGGCGGAACAGTGGCCTGTGATACCGGCTCTTTCTGCTTGTCCCCGGGGGGCTCGGCCTTCGGTTCGGCGGCTGCGGGGTCCGCTTTGCCAACATTGGGCTCGGGCTCGATAGGGGTTTTCCCGGGCTGGTCCCAGATGGGGGCGGGATTGCCCGTTACGGCTGCCTCAGGCTTCGTTGCCGGAGCGCCCGGTTCTACAGGCGACGACGGCGTTTTGTCATCGGGCTTTTCGTCCATCCTGGCAGCGTCCCCATCGGCGGAAATTGCTTTCACGTCTTTTGCGTCCAGGTCGATTGTGACCGGTTCGGCTTTGGACTTGGAGTGGCGTGGCGGCTTTCCCGATACCATGACAACCTCATTTCTGCCTGCAGTACTCTAAACCTAGTCAGTGACGGCGGCAAAGGAAAGGGGCGAACGCCAATTAGGTTCCAGAGTGCTGGCACAGAAGTTCGAACATCGCCGCCTCGCTCGGCTCTTCGGCGGCGATGGCCTGTGAGCGGAAAATTTCCGGAACCAGAGAAAGCACGTTGCGGCTGATGCAGATGAACTGGACCGCCGCCAGCGCTGCCGCATATTTTTCCGCCGACGCATGGCTAAAAAAGGCCCGTGCCGCTTCGGACGAATAGAGCAGGACTACATCGGCAGCGGTGTCGAGAAGGGCCGTTTCAAGCATGGTTTCGGGGATGTTCGAGGGCAGCATCTCGTAACAGCCGACCGTTCTGAAGGGAATGCCCGCTGCGGCAAGGCCTTCCTCGAAGACGGAGCCACGTGGCCTGCCGGCGAGATAGAGCAGGGGTTGCCCTTCGGAAAGAAGAGCGCGGTGCTCCGTCACCAGCGCCGTCAGACCCAAGGCATCTCCGGAGGCGGTGAATATCTGCCCGAAGCCGGTATTTTTCGCCGCTTGCGCTGTTGCTCCACCGACGGCAAAAAGTGGTTTCGACAGATGCGGTGCCAGCTGCTCTCCGAATGTATCCAGCGCCCGCAATGCCTCTGCGCTGGTTACCGCGATGGCCGCCAGCGGGGCGGATAGCGCTGAGATGGCGCGTTCGCCATGATGGATGGGATGAAACAGCGGAAGAAGCACCGGCTCATGGCCGAGCGCTTCAAGCTTTGCGGCCGTCCTTTCGCCCGAACGCTGCGGCCGGGTGACGACGATCCGCATCGGCTCAGCTCCAGCCTTCGAAGAAATTGCTGCCCGCCTTGGCGCGCACGTCTTCGCCGGCCTGTCGGCCGAGTTTTTCCGCGTCCCTGCGGTTGCCGGAGATTTCAATGCCGTGGCTCGTCTGGCCATCGGGGGTAAGGATGAGCCCGGAAAAATGCAGATCTTCGCCGTCGCAGGTCGCATAACCGGCGATCGGCGTGCGACAGGAGCCGTCAAGCGCGGCCAGAAAGGCGCGCTCACAGGTCACGGCGTCAAAAGTCGGCCTGTCATTTATGGGGGCAAGCAGCTCGTCCATGCGCGTATCGCCGATGCGGCTTTCCACACAGATCGCGCCTTGCGCCGGCGCAGGGGGGAATTCCTTCGGATCGAGAATTTCCGTCGGGACATTCTCCTTGCCGAGCCTTTTCAGGCCGGCAAAGGCAAGAAGCGTTGCATCCGCCTGGCCTTCTTCCAGCTTGCGCAGGCGGGTATCGACCAGGCCGCGAAAAACGATGACGCTCAGATCTGGCCGCAGGCGGCGGATCAGCGCCTGACGGCGCAGGGAGGCGGAGCCGACAACGGCGCCCTGCGGCAGCTCCAGAAGCTTCGGCGCGGTGCGGCCGATGAAGGCGTCGCGCATGTCTTCGCGTGGCAGGAAGGCGGAAAGATAGAGGCCTTCGGGCAAAACGGTCGGCATGTCCTTGGAGGAATGCACGGCAATATCGAGTTCGCCGGACAGAAGCTGGCTCTCCAGTTCTTCCGTGAACAGGCCCTTTCCGCCGATCTCCGACAGAGCGCGGTCGGTTATCCGATCACCCTTGGTGGACAGCACGACGATTTCGAACATGTCTTCCGGCAGGCCATGCGCCGACATCAGCCGGTTGCGCGTCTCGTAAGCCTGCGCGAGCGCCAGCGGGCTGCCGCGCGTGCCGATTCGGAAAGGTTTTGTTTGCATCCGCGTCTATCCATTGTTACCGGAGTTGTCTTAGACCAACTCAGCGCATGATCGCAATGAACGAACAGATTTGATGACCCCCTTTCTTCGTATCCTCGGCATAGAGACCAGTTGTGACGAAACCGCTGCATCCATTGTGGTTCGGCATGCGGACGGTCGTGGCGAGATCGTCTCCGACGTCGTTTTGTCGCAGCTTGAGGAACACAGCGCCTATGGCGGCGTGGTGCCGGAAATTGCTGCGCGCGCCCATGTCGAGGCGCTGGACACGCTGGTGGAAGAGGCGCTGGAGCAGGCGGGCGTGACACTTGCCGATATCGACGCCATTGCCGCCACATCCGGTCCCGGCCTTATCGGCGGCTTGCTGGTGGGGCTGATGACGGGCAAGGCGATTGCCATGGCGGCAGACAAGCCGCTTTACGCCATCAACCATCTGGAGGGCCATGCGCTGACGGCGCGGCTGACGGACGGTCTTTCCTTCCCTTATCTGATGCTGCTGGTTTCAGGTGGGCATACCCAGCTGGTGCTGGTGCGTGGCGTCGGCGATTATGAGCGCTGGGGCACCACCATCGATGACGCTTTGGGTGAGGCCTTTGACAAGACCGCGAAACTTTTAGGCCTGCCCTATCCCGGTGGCCCAGCGGTCGAGAAGGCGGCAGTGAAGGGTGATCCGAACCGTTTTCCGCTGCCGCGTCCGATGGTCGGCGAAACCCGTTTGGATTTTTCCTTCTCCGGATTGAAGACGGCGGTGCGGCAGGCCGCAACAGCCATCGCGCCGCTTTCGGAGCAGGATATTGCCGATATCTGCGCGTCCTTCCAGAAAGCGGTGTCGCGCACCCTCAAGGATCGCATTGGCCGCGGCCTTGTCCGCTTCAGCCAGGAGTTTCCGCATCTGGAAACCAAACCGGCGCTGGTCGTGGCCGGCGGTGTTGCGGCCAATCAGGAAATCCGCCAGACGCTGCAGGCGCTTTGCGATACGCATGGCTTCCGTTTCGTTGCGCCGCCACACCGGCTTTGCACCGACAATGCCGCGATGATCGCCTGGGCGGGACTGGAGCGCATGGCGGATGGCAGGCAGGCAGATCCGCTGGAGATACCGCCGCGCTCCCGCTGGCCACTTGATGGCAATGCGGAGACTTTGATCGGTTTCGGCAAAAGGGGAGCCAAGGCCTGATGCAGCGGGAAAAAATCGTCGTCATCGGTGCTGGCGCCTTCGGAACCGCGCTTGCCGTCGTCATTGCGCTGGAAAACCGGCATGACGTCACCCTGCTCGGCCGTGATGCGTCCCTGATGGCCGATCTGAAGGTTGATCGTGTTCACGATGCGGCTCTGCCGGGTGTCGAGCTGCCGGATGCGCTTGAATTTTCGGCCGAGCCGGATGTGCTGGCTGGCGCCAGTATCGTGCTCTTCGCCATGCCCTCGCAGGCCCATGCGGATGCGGCGCGTCATTACGGTCCTTATCTGGCTAATGACTCTATCATCGTCACGTGCGCCAAGGGCATCGACCGCAACTCCGGTCGTCTGCTGACGGAGCTTCTGGAAGCGGAACTGCCGCATCACCCGATTGCGGTCCTTTCCGGTCCGGGATTTGCGGCGGATATCGCGCGCGGGCTGCCGACCGCCATGGCGATTGCGGCGGAAGACGCAGCGGTTGCCGAACGGCTGGCGACCACGATTTCCGGCAGGACCTTCCGGCTTTATGCCTCCACTGACCGCATCGGCGTGCAGCTTGGCGGGGCGCTGAAGAATGTTCTCGCCATCGCCGCCGGCATCGTCGAAGGCGCGGGTCTTGGCGATTCCGCCCGGGCGGCGCTGATTTCGCGCGGGCTTGCCGAGATGTCGCGTCTCATTGTCGCCATGGGCGGCAAGGCTGATACTGTACGCGGTCTTTCCGGTCTTGGTGATCTGGTGCTGACGGCCACCAGCCACCAGTCGCGCAACCTGCGTTTCGGCATCGCGCTTGGCCGGGGTGAGGGCAAGGACATGTCCGGCGGGTTGGTGGAGGGCGCTTTTGCGGCTGCCGTCGCCGCCCGACTTGGAGAAAGTCACGCCGTCGACATGCCGGTTACCGAAGCGGTGGCTGCCATCATCGACGGAAATCTGGATGTGGCGAGCGCCATGCAACAATTGATGACACGGCCCATTACCACCGAATGAGGGTGGGGCCTTTGAATAGTTTTTACGCATGTCCTGGTCCCGAAACCGCTGACACTTTTGGGAGACATGCTCTAGCGAGGAGACTGAAATGCTGTTTGCCTTTGTCTGCAAGGACAAGCCTGGCCATCTGAACGTGCGTATGGAAACGCGCCCGGCCCATCTGGAGCATCTGAACAAGCTGAATGCCGAGGGCACGCTGAAGATCGCCGGCCCGTTTCTGGATGCCGAAGGCAAGCCGAATGGCAGCCTCGTGATCGTTGAAGCCGCTGATATAGATGCGGCGAAGGCGCTGGCCGATGCCGATCCCTATGCAAAGGCCGGCCTGTTCGAAAGCGTCGATGTGAAGCCCTATAACTGGGTCTTCAACAATCCGGGAGCTTGAGCGGGCATGGCGAATTACTGGCTTTACAAGTCCGAGCCGTTCAAATGGTCCTGGGAGATGCAGAAGGCCAAGGGCGAGGCGGGTGAAGAATGGACCGGCGTGCGCAACTATCAGGCGCGCAACAACATGCGCTCCATGAAGATCGGCGACAAGGGTTTCTTCTACCATTCCAATGAGGGGCTGGATGTCGTCGGCATCGTCGAAGTCTGCGCATTGTCGCATCCGGACTCGACTGCCGAAGGCGATCTGAAATGGGACTGCGTGGATATCCGCGCCGTTTGCGATATGCCGCAGCCGGTTTCGCTGAAGGATGTGAAGGCCAACCCCAAGTTGGAGAAGATGTCGCTCGTCACCTCCATGCGGCTTTCCGTGCAGCCCGTGACGGAAGAGGAATATCTCGAGGTCTGCCGCATGGGCAGCCTTGCCAATCCGCCGAAGTCACCGGACTGATCCTTCGGTGAAGACTGATCCCGAACGCTTCATTCTCGACAATGCTGCGATCATGCATCCGCCGCATGTGCCGGAATTGCGCCTTTATCTTGCCACCGAAGCTCATGAGCTGTGGCTGAAGACGGAGGAGGAGCTGGAAGAGATCGGTCTGCCGCCGCCTTTCTGGGCCTTTGCCTGGGCCGGCGGGCAGGGGCTTGCCCGTTATGTTCTCGATCATCCTGAAAGCGTTTCCGGTAAGCGCGTGCTGGATTTCGCCAGTGGCTCCGGCTTAGTCGCTATTGCTGCGGCAAAGGCCGGCGCAGCCAGGGTTCTCGCCGCCGATATCGACCCGTGGACGCAAACCGCCATTCGGTTGAATGCGGCGCTCAACAGCGTGGATATAGGGTTTACTGGCCTTGATCTGGTTGGCAAACCGGTAGAGGCGGATGTTCTGCTGGCGGGAGATGTGTTTTACGATCGCGCCTTCGCCGACCTTCTCCTGCCATGGTTTCTGGAATTGACGGCGAAGGGCGTGAGCGTGCTTGTCGGCGATCCGGGGCGGGCTTATCTGCCCAAACAGCGGCTTTTCGCCGAGGCTACCTATCAGGTTCCGGTGACGCGGGCTCTGGAAGACAGCGAAGTCAAGAAGACCACCGTTTGGCGTTTTGTCTGATTGTTTGATTTAAGGCCGGATGATGCAGACGCCATGCTCGTAGGCGCAGGCATTGCTGGCGGTTTCGGCACGAACATTTATTATCTTCGCTTTGGGCGCAAACTGCGCGGCCGTTGTTACGCCTGCGCCGTTTCGCGCAAGCCGACCGCCTACCGCGAAATAATTGCCGTTGCCGCGTATGCGAAGCCCCGATATCGCCCCTACATAGGTGCCGCCGGGAAGAGTGGAAGGCAACCCGTCGGTAGAGAAACTTGCCCGCGATTGTTGATGCCGATAATCATGGCGGCCGTGAAAATCCTCTGCCGCTGCGGGCGGCATTACGGTGAAAATGACGCCTGCGACCATCGTGGTCAGAGCGGCGATTCGGCGCTGTAACATGAGCCTCATTCTCCGGATTTTCTTGGTTAATCAAAGGTAAATTACACGATTTATGAATTACGTAAAGGTAAATATTTCGAGGGTGTAAATCTTGGAAACGCTCGATTTTTTATTTTGAGGCAAAAAAATCCAAAAAAAATTCGTGAACCAATCGATTAAATTCGAATCGGTCTTGAAATATGCTTGTCGTGACGCCCCCATGTGATTAAACGTCGCGGTTGGTGCAATGCACATTCTTTCGTCATGTGTAGTTGCTTGGGGGCGTCCGGTTTGAAGGGCGCACGGGAAAACGCCGCGAGGTTCTGATGGCGAATCTGACAAATAACCGGCCTCTGTCGCCGCATCTTCAAGTTTACAAGCTGATTCCGACGATGGTCTCATCCATCGTGCACCGCATCACCGGCGGCGCACTTTATTTCGGAACGCTGCTGGTTGCCTGGTGGCTGATCGCGCTTGCTTCCGGCCCGGCCTATTACGACTGGGTCAACTGGGCGATGGGCACGATCATCGGCAGGCTTATCCTGATTGGTTATACATGGGCTCTCGTCCATCACCTGGTGGGTGGTCTTCGTCACTTCATGTGGGATCTGGGATACGGCTTCGAAAAGCATTTTACCACCAAGCTGGCAAAGGCCTCGTGGGTGGTGTCGATCTGTCTGACCGCGCTGATCTGGGTCGTCGCCCTTATCGTGCGCTGAGGAGATTTATCATGGATATGCGTACCCCTCTCGGAAAGGTTCGCGGCCTCGGCTCCGCCAAGGAAGGCACCGACCATTTCTGGCGCCAGCGACTGACGGCGGTTGCCAACGTTCCGCTGCTGATCTTCTTCGTGGTCTTCCTCATCCAGTATGCCGGCGCGCCCTATGCGGAAGTCGTCGCGGCGCTGTCGAACCCGCTTGTTGCCGTTATCATGGGTCTGGTGCTGGTTTCCGGCCTCATCCACATGAAGCTCGGCATGCAGGTCATCATTGAAGACTATATTCACGCCGAGGTTTCGAAGCTCGTTCTTCTGATGCTCAATACGTTTTTCGCGGTTCTCATTGGCGGTCTTTGCATCTTCGCCATTCTGAAAATCGCATTCGCAGGATAATTCCGCCATGGCATCGATCAGTTCACCTTCCCAGAATGGCAAAGCTTACACCTATGTCGATCACTCCTATGACGTGATCGTGGTGGGCGCCGGCGGCGCGGGTCTGCGCGCAACGCTCGGCATGGCGGAACAGGGTTTCCGCACGGCCTGCATCACCAAGGTTTTCCCGACGCGCTCCCACACGGTTGCGGCGCAGGGCGGCATTGCAGCATCCCTCACCAACATGACGCCTGACTGTTGGCAGTGGCACCTTTACGACACCGTGAAGGGCTCCGACTGGCTGGGCGACGTTGATGCGATGCAATATCTCGCCATGGAAGCGCCGAAGGCTGTCTATGAGCTGGAGCACTACGGCGTGCCCTTCTCGCGCAATGCCGAAGGCAAGATTTACCAGCGCCCGTTCGGCGGTCACATGCAGAATTACGGTGAAGGCCCGCCCGTGCAGCGCACCTGTGCCGCCGCCGACCGTACCGGCCACGCCATTCTGCACACGCTTTATGGCCAGTCGCTGCGCAACAATGCGGAATTCTTCATCGAATATTTCGCGCTCGACCTGATCATGTCGGCGGATGGCCGCTGCACCGGCGTCGTGGCGTGGAACCTCGATGACGGCACGATCCATCGCTTCTCCGCCAAGATGGTGGTTCTGGCGACCGGCGGTTACGGCCGCGCCTATTTCTCGGCAACGTCTGCCCATACCTGCACCGGCGACGGCGGCGGCATGATCGCCCGTGCCGGCCTGCCGCTTCAGGATATGGAATTCGTGCAGTTCCACCCGACCGGTATTTATGGCGCGGGCTGCCTGATCACCGAAGGCGCACGCGGCGAAGGCGGTTATCTCGTCAACTCCGAAGGCGAACGCTTCATGGAGCGTTATGCGCCGTCCGCGAAGGACCTTGCCTCGCGTGACGTGGTGTCGCGCTGCATGACGATGGAAATCCGTGAAGGCCGCGGCGTCGGCAAGAACAAGGACCACATCTTCCTGCATCTCGATCATCTCGATCCTGCGATCCTGCATGAACGTCTTCCGGGCATTTCCGAAAGCGCCAAGATTTTCGCCGGTGTCGATGTGACGCGCGAACCGATCCCGGTCCTGCCGACCGTTCACTACAATATGGGCGGCATTCCGACCAATTATTGGGGTGAAGTGTTGAATGCCGATGCCAACAACCCGGAACGTATCGCGCCCGGCCTGATGGCTGTCGGCGAAGCCGGTTGCGCCTCGGTTCATGGTGCGAACCGCCTCGGCTCCAACTCGCTGATCGACCTCGTGGTCTTCGGCCGTGCCGCCGCCATTCGCGCTGCACAGGTTATCGACCGCGATGCGGCGGTTCCCGCGCTCGACATTGCTGCCTGCGACAAGATCATGGAACGCTTCGACAGCCTGCGTTTCGCCAATGGCTCGACGCCGACGGCGGTGCTGCGTGACAAGATGCAGCGCGCCATGCAGGACGATGCGGCGGTGTTCCGCACGCAGGAATCGCTGGAAAGCGGATGCCAGCGTCTTTCCGCCATCTGGAAGGAACTGCCTGACGTCAAGGTCACCGACCGTTCGATGGTCTGGAATTCCGATCTGGTCGAAACGCTTGAGTTGCACAATCTGATGGCGAACGCGATCACCACGGTCTATGGCGCGGAAGCGCGCAAGGAAAGCCGCGGTTCGCATGCTCGTGAGGATTTCGTCGATGGTCCATTCGCCGGTCGCGACGATGTGAACTGGCGCAAGCACACGCTTGCCTGGGTCAGCCCCGAAGGCGACGTCAAGCTCGATTATCGCCCGGTTCACACCGACCTGATCGCCGACGGCATCGATCCGAAAAAGATCGAGCCGAAGGCGCGCGTCTACTGATTTGAGGAACTGGATATGGTTGAACTCGCTCTCCCCAAGAATTCCCAGATCAGCGAAGGCAAGGTCTGGCCGAAGCCTGACGGTGCCAAGAATGTGCGCGAATACCGCATTTATCGCTGGAACCCGGATGACGGCCAGAACCCGCGCATCGATACCTATTATATCGATGTCGACGATTGCGGACCGATGGTTCTCGATGCTCTTCTCTACATCAAGAACAATATCGACCCGACGCTGACGCTGCGCCGCTCCTGCCGTGAAGGCATTTGCGGTTCCTGCGCCATGAATATCGACGGTACCAACACGCTTGCCTGCACCAAGGGCATGGAAGAGATCAACGGCACGGTGAAGGTTTATCCGCTGCCGCATATGCCCGTGGTGAAGGACCTCGTTCCTGACCTGTCGAACTTCTACGCCCAGCATCGTTCCATCGAGCCCTGGCTGAAGACGGTTTCGCCGACGCCCGCCAAGGAATGGAAACAGAGCCATGAGGACCGCCTGAAGCTGGATGGCCTTTATGAGTGCATTCTGTGCGCCTGCTGCTCCACCTCCTGTCCCAGCTACTGGTGGAATGGCGACCGTTATCTCGGTCCCGCCGTTCTGCTGCAGGCCTATCGCTGGCTGATCGACAGCCGCGATGAGGCAACCGGTGAGCGTCTCGACAATCTCGAGGACCCGTTCCGCCTTTATCGCTGCCACACCATCATGAACTGCGCGCAGGCCTGCCCGAAGGGTCTTAACCCGGCCAAGGCGATCGCGGAAATCAAGAAGATGATGGTCGAACGCCGCGTCTAAAAGCGATTCGCTGGCGACGGCGATTTATCCGGGCCGCGGTCTCCACCGCGGCTCTTTTTTCAACCGGGCCCGGGAATTTTCGGTAAAAATTGACCGAAATGGTAATTATCCCGGCCATCGCTTGCGCAAGGTAAGGCTTTAGTAATAATTCAGCCTTCTTGTTCGATCATGGTCTTTCCGGAAGCGAGAGAATCGGGAGCTTGATATGCAATTCAGATATGTGGTGACGGGCCTTGCGGTTGTAATGAGCCTTGCCGGTTGCCAACGTACCTCCTACGATTACAACAACAACGGTAGCAATAATCCCGGTTATACGCCGCCGCTGCAGGCGCAGCCGGTTCCCTCCGTTCAGTCCGGCGCCCTGCCACCGCCCGGCGGCGCTTCGGGCAGCCAGTTCCCGTCGGCGCCCGCCTCGGCAACGCCTGGCGGCACCGATGTCGCTTCTGCCGCTCCGCCGACGACAGCGCTCGATGTCACCAAGGAATCCATGGTCGGCAACTGGCGCATTTCCAATGGTGGCGCAAATTGCGACATGTTCCTGACGCTCACCAATCTCGGCAGCGGTTCGCGCGGCGGCACACGTGGCTGCTCCGGCGAGCTGACGGCTATGGGTTCCTGGGAAGTGTCCGGCAAGATGGTTCTCTTCAAGAACCGTGCAGGTGACACGATCGGTCGCGTCTACAAGAGCGCCGATGCGCGCTTTGACGGAACGACCAATAGCGGCCAGCCACTCAGCCTCAGCCGATAGAGCATTTCCGGTGTATCCGGATCGCCTTGCCTGTTCTGAGCCATTCCATTCGTCGCGGAAGCCTGTCGGTGTCCGCGACCGGAGCGCTTTTCCATGAAGCCATTGCCCGATTACAATCATAGTGTCGTTGAACAGCTCAACGCATTAACGGCGGCTGGCACCTTGCAGGCGGATGCGGCACAACTCGGTGTAGCAGCCCACCTCGACCGTATCCTTGCCGACCTGAAGGCACGCAAACCCGCCAAGAAAAAAAGCGCGCTCGGCTGGATGTTTGCGCGCAAGGCCGGGCCTGCCGCCGCCGTCAAGGGACTGTATGTCTATGGCAGCGTCGGCCGCGGCAAGACGATGCTTATGGACATGTTCTATGAGATGGCGCCCGTCTCTTCCAAGCGGCGCTGCCATTTTCACGAGTTCATGGCGGACGTGCATAATCGCGTGCATGCGCATCGGCAGAAGCTGAAGAATGGCGAAACCAAACAGGCCGATCCCATTCCGCCCGTCGCGGCCCAGCTGCTGGCGGAAGCGGAACTTCTGTGCTTTGACGAGTTTACTGTCACGGATATTGCCGATGCGATGATCCTTGCCCGGCTGTTCAGCGAGCTCTTCGCCAATGGCTGCACATTGGTGACGACCTCCAACGTCGTGCCCGACAATCTTTACAAGGACGGCCTTAATCGCAGCCTGTTCCTGCCCTTCGTCGATCTGCTTAAGAAGTATGTGGATGTGGTGACGTTGGACAGCCCGACAGATTACCGGATGGAAAAGCTGGAAAGCCTGCCGGTCTATGTCACGCCGCTCGACGGTTCGGCGGATCAGGCGATGGATATGGCCTGGCGTCACATGACCGGTGGCCATCTCGTCGCGCCGACGGAAATACCAATGAAGGGCCGCTCCATTCTGGTGCCGCGTGCCAGCGGCCGGGTCGCCCGTTTCTCGTTTTCCGACCTTTGTGAAAAGCCACTCGGGGCTTCCGACTTCCTCGCCATTGCCAATCGGTTCGATACGGTCTTCATCGATCATATCCCGCTGCTCAATGCGGACAAGCGGAACGAGACCAAACGTTTCATCATCCTCATCGATGCGCTTTACGACCACAGTGTCCGGCTTTTTGCCTCTGCCGCAGCCATGCCGGAGGACTTGCTAGGCAAGCGCAAGGGGACGGAGGGTTTCGAGTTCGATCGTACGGCCTCGCGGCTGTTTGAGATGCGCAGTGCGGATTATCTCGCTCTGCATCACGAAAAGCGGCAGAAAGTTTGACACTTTCGTGACGCATTTTCTTACGTTTACGTAAGAAAATAATGATCTAAACGATTGAAAATATTCATCACAAAAGAATCTGTTGCCAATTTTGGCCAATGGGGCTAATCGAAGTGCGACAATTTGGCTGCCGGTTTGGCGCGGTGAAATTGAATTGAAGCTCAAGAGGAAGCATTCGATGGCTCGCAAAAAAATTGCACTTATTGGTTCTGGCATGATCGGCGGTACGCTGGCACATCTCGCCAGCCTGAAGGAACTGGGCGATATCGTCCTCTTCGACATCGCCGACGGCATTCCGCAGGGCAAGGGTCTGGATATTGCCCAGTCCGGCCCGGTTGAAGGTTTCAATGCGAAGCTCACCGGTGCTTCCGATTACGCCGCCATCGAAGGTGCTGACGTCTGCATCGTCACAGCTGGCGTTGCCCGCAAGCCGGGCATGAGCCGCGACGATCTTCTCGGCATCAACCTCAAGGTCATGGAACAGGTCGGCGCCGGCATCAAGAAATATGCCCCGAACGCTTTCGTCATCTGCATCACCAACCCGCTCGACGCCATGGTCTGGGCGCTGCAGAAGTTCTCCGGCCTGCCGAAGAACAAGGTCGTCGGCATGGCCGGCGTTCTCGACAGCGCGCGTTTCCGCCTGTTCCTGGCTGAAGAATTCAACGTTTCGGTTCAGGACGTCACGGCGTTCGTTCTTGGCGGTCATGGCGATACGATGGTGCCGCTGGCACGTTATTCGACCGTTGGCGGCATTCCGCTGACCGATCTCGTCAAGATGGGTTGGCTGACCGCCGAACGCCTTGAGCAGATCATCCAGCGCACCCGCGACGGCGGTGCGGAAATCGTCGGCCTGCTGAAGACGGGCTCGGCCTATTATGCGCCGGCCGCTTCGGCAATCGAAATGGCTGAATCCTACCTCAAGGACAAGAAGCGCGTTCTGCCCGCCGCTGCTCATCTCTCGGGCCAGTATGGCGTTGACGACATGTATGTCGGCGTGCCCACCATCATCGGTGCCGGCGGTATCGAGCGCATCATCGAGATCGAACTGAACAAGGAAGAAGAAGCCGCCTTCCAGAAGTCCGTCGGCGCTGTCGCTGGTCTTTGCGAAGCCTGCGTCAACATCGCTCCGTCGCTGAAGTAATATTCCAAGCGGCTCCAAACAGGGATTATTCCATGAATATTCACGAATATCAGGCCAAGGCTCTTCTGAAGGGCTACGGTGCGCCGGTTGCTGAAGGCGTCGCCATCCTCAAGGTCGAAGAAGCCGAAGCTGCGGCAAAGCAGCTTCCCGGCCCGCTTTACGTCGTCAAGAGCCAGATCCATGCTGGCGGCCGTGGCAAGGGCAAGTTCAAGGAACTCGGCCCCGACGCCAAGGGTGGCGTTCGTCTGGCAAAGTCGATCGAGGAAGTCGTTTCCCACGCCAAGGACATGCTCGGCAACACGCTGGTAACGGCCCAGACGGGCGATGCCGGCAAGCAGGTCAACCGCCTCTATATCGAAGACGGCGCTGACATTGCCCGCGAACTTTATTGCTCGCTGCTGGTTGACCGTTCGGTCGGCCAGGTCGCTTTCGTGGTTTCCACCGAAGGCGGCATGGATATCGAGGCTGTCGCCCACGACACGCCGGAAAAGATCCACACCATCGCCATCAACCCGGAAAAGGGTGTGAGCGATGCTGACGTTGCCGCGATCTCCAAGGCTCTCGAGCTTGAGGGTGCTGCAGCCGAAGACGCAAAGTCGCTGTTCCCGATCCTCTACAAGGCCTTCAACGAGAAGGACATGGCTCTCCTCGAGGTCAACCCGCTGATCGTCATGGAAAATGGCCATCTGCGCGTTCTCGACGCCAAGATGTCCTTCGACGGTAACGCCCTGTTCCGCCATGACGATGTCAAGGCGCTGCGCGACGAGACCGAAGAAGACGCCAAGGAAATCGAAGCCTCGAAGTGGGACCTCGCTTACGTGGCTCTCGACGGCAACATCGGCTGCATGGTCAATGGTGCAGGTCTTGCCATGGCGACGATGGACATCATCAAGCTTTACGGCAAAGAGCCGGCTAACTTCTGCGACGTCGGCGGTGGCGCTGGCAAGGAGAAGGTTGCGGCAGCCTTCAAGATCATCACGGCTGACCCGAAGGTCGAGGGCATCCTCGTCAACATCTTCGGCGGCATCATGAAGTGCGACGTCATCGCCGAAGGCGTGATTGCCGCGGTGAAGGAAGTCGGCTTGCAGGTTCCGCTCGTTGTTCGCCTCGAAGGCACCAACGTCGAACTTGGCAAGAAGCTCCTGAACGAATCTGGCCTTGCGATTACGGCTGCTGACGATCTGGACGACGCAGCCAAGAAGATCGTCGCGGCGATCAACGGCTAATTGAGGGACCGGAAATAATGTCTATTCTCGTTAATAAAGACACGAAGATCCTTGTTCAGGGTCTGACCGGCAAGACCGGTACCTTCCACACCGAACAGGCGCTTGCCTATTACGGCACGCAGATGGTCGGCGGTATTCACCCGAAGAAGGGTGGCGAAACCTGGACCGGATCGAAGGGCGAAAGCCTGCCGATCTTCGCAACGGTTGCCGAAGCCAAGGAAAAGACCGGTGCAGACGCATCCGTGATCTACGTTCCGCCGGCAGGTGCCGCTGACGCCATCATCGAAGCCATCGAAGCGGAAATCCCGTTCATCACCTGCATCACCGAAGGTATTCCGGTTATGGACATGGTGCGCGTCAAGGCCCGCCTCGACCGTTCGAAGTCGCGCCTGCTCGGCCCGAACTGCCCCGGCATCATGACGCCGGAAGAATGCAAGATCGGCATCATGCCGGGCTCCATCTTCCGCAAGGGTTCGGTCGGTATCGTGTCCCGTTCGGGCACGCTCACCTATGAAGCCGTGTTCCAGACTTCCAACGAAGGCCTCGGCCAGACGACGGCTGTCGGCATCGGCGGCGACCCGGTCAAGGGCACCGAGTTCATCGACATCCTGGAAATGTTCCTTGCCGACGAAGCCACGCAGTCGATCATCATGATCGGCGAAATCGGCGGCTCGGCTGAAGAAGATGCGGCGCAGTTCCTGATCGACGAAGCCAAGAAGGGCCGCAAGAAGCCGATGGCCGGCTTCATCGCGGGCCGTACGGCTCCGAAGGGCCGCACCATGGGCCACGCTGGCGCTGTCGTTTCCGGCGGCAAGGGCGATGCAGAGTCCAAGATCGCAGCCATGGAAGCAGCCGGCATCAAGGTATCGCCTTCCCCGGCGCGCCTCGGCAAGACGCTGGTTGAAGTCCTCAAGGGCTGAGACCACATGAGACCGGTAACGGGCGGTGCGGCTTCAACGCCGCGCTGCCCGATGCCGCAAAGACGATAGACAGAACAGCATACCGCCCTGGCGGCAGACAGCAGTAATCAAAGCGGCAGGCCGGTGAAACGGCCGTAACGGCATCGAGGAGGCGGACGGACAAGTCCGCAGGAACACAATGGCAAGGCAAGAAGCGAACGAGCAGTTTCAGATCACGTCGTTTCTGGACGGCGCGAATGCAGCCTATATCGAGCAGCTCTATGCCCGGTACGAAGAGGATCCCTCTTCCGTGTCGCCGGAGTGGCAGAGCTTCTTCAAGGCGTTGTCCGACAATCCGGAAGACGTGAAGAAGGCCGCACAAGGCGCCTCCTGGAAGCGCGCCAACTGGCCGATCCCGGCAAATGGCGAACTGGTATCCGCACTCGACGGCAACTGGGCCACGGTCGAGAAGGCCATCGAGAAGAAGGTTCAGGCAAAGGCAGAGACGAAGAGCGCCGCTACCGGCAAGCCCGTCAGCGAAGCGGAAGTGCTGCAGGCGACCCGTGACAGCGTTCGCGCCATCATGATGATCCGCGCCTACCGTATGCGCGGCCACCTGCATGCCAAGCTCGATCCTCTCGGCATCGCCAGCGCCGTCGAAGATTACAACGAGCTTTCGCCGAAGTCCTACGGCTTTGAGGAAAGCGATTACGATCGCAAGATTTTCATCGATAACGTGCTCGGCCTCGAATATGCGAGTGTGCGCGAGATGGTCGAGATTCTCGAGCGTACCTATTGCTCGACGCTCGGCGTTGAATTCATGCACATGTCCAACCCGGAAGAAAAGGGCTGGATTCAGGAGCGCATCGAAGGCCCGGACAAGGGTGTGGACTTCACGCCCGAGGGCAAGAAGGCCATTCTGTCCAAGCTGGTCGAAGCCGAAGGTTACGAACAGTTCCTCGACGTGCGTTTCAAGGGCACCAAGCGTTTCGGCCTCGATGGCGGTGAATCGCTGATCCCGGCGCTGGAACAGATCATCAAGCGCGGCGGCCAGGAAGGTCTGGAAGAGGTCGTTCTCGGCATGGCCCACCGTGGCCGCCTGAACGTTCTGACCAACGTCATGGGCAAGCCGCACCGCGCCGTGTTCCACGAGTTCAAGGGCGGTTCGTTCAAGCCTGACGATGTCGAGGGTTCGGGCGACGTGAAGTACCATCTCGGTGCCTCCTCCGACCGTGAATTCGACGGCAACAAGGTTCACCTGTCGCTGACGGCCAACCCGTCGCACCTTGAAATCGTCAACCCCGTTGTCATGGGCAAGGCGCGCGCCAAGCAGGACCAACTGGCCAAGCAGTGGGACGGCGACATCATTCCGCTTTCCGAACGCGCCAAGGTGCTGCCGCTGCTTCTACATGGTGATGCCGCTTTTGCCGGTCAGGGCGTGGTTGCTGAAATTCTTGGCCTGTCCGGCCTGCGCGGTCATCGCGTTGCCGGCACCATGCATTTCATCATCAACAACCAGATCGGTTTCACGACGAACCCGGCCTTCTCGCGCTCGTCGCCTTATCCGTCCGACGTCGCCAAGATGATTGAAGCGCCGATCTTCCACGTCAACGGTGACGATCCGGAAGCTGTTGTCTATGCGGCCAAGGTTGCGACCGAATATCGCATGAAGTTCCACAAGCCTGTCGTCATCGACATGTTCTGTTACCGCCGCTTCGGCCATAACGAAGGCGATGAGCCGGCGTTCACGCAGCCGAAGATGTACAAGGTCATCCGTGGCCACAAGACCGTCGCCCGCATCTATGCCGACCGCCTGATTGCGGAAGGCCTGATCACCGAAGGTGATTTCGAGAAGGTCAAGGCCGATTGGCGCGCCCATCTCGAGCAGGAATTCGAGGCAGGCCAGTCCTACAAACCGAACAAGGCTGACTGGCTGGATGGTCAGTGGTCGGGCCTGCGCGCTGCCGACAATGCCGATGAGCAGCGTCGTGGCAAGACCGGCGTGCCGATGAAGCAGCTGAAGGAAATCGGCAAGAAGCTGTCGACCATTCCTGAAGGTTTCACCGCGCATCGCACGATCCAGCGTTTCATGGAAAACCGCTCGCAGATGATCGAGACGGGTGAAGGCATCGACTGGGCGATGGCGGAAGCGCTTGCTTTCGGTTCGCTCGTCGTTGACGGTCACAAGATCCGCCTTTCCGGTCAGGATTGTGAACGCGGCACCTTCTCGCAGCGCCATTCGGTTCTTTACGATCAGGAGACCGAAGAGCGTTACATCCCGCTCGCCAATCTCGCCCCGACGCAGGCCCGTTACGAAGTCATCAACTCGATGCTTTCGGAAGAAGCCGTTCTCGGCTTCGAATATGGCTACTCGCTCGCCCGCCCAAATGCGCTGACGCTTTGGGAAGCACAGTTCGGTGACTTCGCCAACGGCGCGCAGGTCGTGTTCGACCAGTTCATCTCGTCTGGCGAGCGCAAGTGGCTGCGTATGTCCGGTCTCGTCTGCCTTCTGCCGCATGGTTATGAAGGTCAGGGTCCGGAACATTCGTCTGCCCGTCTGGAGCGCTGGTTGCAGATGTGTGCGGAAGACAACATGCAGGTCGCCAACGTGACGACACCTGCCAACTACTTCCACATCCTGCGCCGTCAGATGAAGCGTGACTTCCGCAAGCCGCTGATCCTGATGACGCCGAAGTCCTTGCTGCGTCACAAGCGCGCCACCTCGTCGCTGGCGGAGCTTGCCGGCGAGTCCTCCTTCCACCGTCTCCTGTGGGACGATGCGGAGGTCATCAAGGATGGTCCGATCAAGCTGCAGAAGGATTCGAAGATCCGCCGTGTCGTCATTTGCACGGGCAAGGTCTATTACGATCTTCTCGAAGAGCGTGAAAAGCGCGGTATCGACGACATCTACCTGCTGCGCGTCGAACAGCTTTATCCGTTCCCGGCAAAGGCGCTCATCAACGAGCTTTCCCGTTTCCGCCACGCGGAAATGGTCTGGTGCCAGGAAGAGCCGAAGAACATGGGTTCGTGGTCGTTCATCGATCCTTACCTGGAATGGGTTCTGGCGCATATCGACGCCAAGTACCAGAAGGTCCGTTACACGGGCCGTCCGGCTGCCGCCTCTCCGGCGACCGGCCTGATGTCCAAGCACCTGGCGCAGCTTGCTGCGTTCCTGGAAGACGCGCTGGGAGAGTGAGAACTCTCCCGCATCGCCCCGCAAAAAAGACACCTGAATAACGGAACTAGATCATGGCCACTGAAATCCGCGTACCAACCCTCGGCGAATCCGTCAGCGAAGCGACCGTCGGCACCTGGTTCAAGAAGGTCGGCGATACCGTCAAGGCCGACGAACCTCTCGTTGAACTGGAAACCGACAAGGTTACCGTCGAAGTCCCGGCGCCCGCTTCCGGCGTGCTGACCGAAATCGTTGCACAGAACGGCGAGACCGTCGGTCTCGACGCGCTTCTCGGCCAGATCGCCGAAGGTGCTGCCGGCGCTGCGACCTCAGCACCGGCTGCAAAGCTCGCTGCCGCACCGGCACCCGCAGCAAC
>CAACWB010000425.1_pt1 | contig 49678 bp, 46 predicted proteins | sample 2275501 | NCBI WGS metagenome assembly CAACWB01 (sample SAMEA5312444, study PRJEB27640) | indoor metagenome | biome: indoor environment; feature: controlled; material: polymer antistatic dissipative epoxy resin | place: Italy | collected 2014-05-27 | reverse complement strand
CAGTCAGGGTATTATCATTCCGGACGAGCTGCTCTCCCAGGTCGCACCACTACCATGGGCGCATATCGCGCTCACCGGCGACTACCTCTGGAACGAAATTGACCGACCCCTCGAACGCTTCAGGCCAATCCGGGCTAACCGCTTCAATCCAAACAACTTCAAATTCCCTTAGCGTGTATTAATGTAGAAATGCCCACGGAGCCCCGATTACGAGGGACAGACAAAGGCCTTCAGAAGCGGTTTTGGCGGTGAACCCTGGTGAGCGTTCCAACGGAAAGAGTGCGAAGCGAAGTGGAGCCAGTCGAGAGGTGGAATTTGGTTGAAATTATGAGATTGTGCTTTAGGTTTAGAATGGTAGAATGGCAGGATACGCAAAAATGTTTTACATTTTGCATTGCGATCGTGGGACAAGCCCACGATGATGGTCGCAAGGCTCCGGGAAGGCTTAATTGATTGATGAGTGAAGACACGATCGAAGTTCCGACAGCCAAGGCACGCAAGGGGCGTCTCATCAACGTCCGCGTCAGCGATGCAGAGCATTCGGCTATCGAAGAAGCGGCCAAGTCGGCTGGTATGAGTGTCTCTGCTTTTTTCCGTTCGCTGCTCCTCGAAGGTGCTGGCGTTCGACCCATTCTGACTGCGGAAGACAGGTTGATCATGGCCGCGCTGCTCGAAGACATGCGGATGATCGGCATCAATTTGAATCAGGTCGCCCGCTCCCTGAATGCAGGGAAGGGTGTCCACCCTTCCGAGCTGGACATCAACCTTGGCAACGTCCAGCGGATTCAGGCGGCTGTGATGAGTGAGCTGCGGACACTTTCGCGCCGTGCGGGGCATGAGCGCCGAGGCGAGGTGTAGGCCGTGGAGTTCTTTTTCGGCACTTTCACAAGCGAATGGGAGCAAAGGCGCGCGGCGCTATTGCACGAAATGACGCTCGGCGGCCGTGGGAGCGCTGTCGAGGAAGAGCTTGAGAAGAGACTGAAGAATCTGCAGCACCAGGTTGGGATGTCTAAAGGAGGGTCGGGATCTAGGGGAGGGGTGAGGACTTCGGCATTTAACTTGTCATCGCCTTCGAGGACGATGGCTGCCGGTTCGGTTGCTATGCGATCAATGGACGTTCGTCTTGCGAGCGTTGCCAAAGGGAGCCAGCCCGCCGTGGTCAAACTGGCTTCCTACGGTGGCGGCGCCCGCGTCGGCTCGATGCTCAACTATGTTTCCAGAGGGGGGGAGCTGAAGGTTGAGAACGAGAACGGCGAGACGTTGCGTGGCCGTGAGGAGCTAGCGCGTCTCCGTGGCGATTGGGATCACCTTTTCCAAAACAGGACCGAGAGCCGCGATATCGGCGCGTTTAGCGTCGAGGTGAGCGTTTCCGGCGGTTCGAACCCACATGAGAAGGTGCGGGACATTCTCAGCAGTGGCTTTGGTGATCGACGCTACGCTTACTCTGTCGAAACCCGAAACAATGGATCGCTGAAGGTCGAGGGCTATGTCGTGCTGCGCAGCGGGCAGGGCGAGCGGCTGACGGCTGACGCCAAGGCGGCCGCCATCGTTCAGGAGCGTTTCAACGCCAGCGCCGTTGCGAAAGAGGCCCCTGCGGCTTTCTCGTTCACAGGCTATGGCAACGGCGTGGAATATGGCGCTGCCAAGTTGCGAGACCTGATCGCGCAGCGGAACGACGTTCGAGACGATCAGGGACGTTCGGTTGCCGATGACAAGGCTGCGGGCGGCCTGGTGCAAAAGGAATGGCGGGATGAGCTGCACAGCCGCAAGAGCCGTGACGTGATGCACGTGATCATGTCGGCGCGTGCCGGCACGGATGCTGTCGCGTTCGAAGGAGCTGTTCGCGACTTCCTGGCTGAGCAGTTTGCGGGCCATCGGTACGTATTCGCTATGCACGATCCGGAGAACGATCCGAAAGAAGCAGGGGAGGGGGGCAAGCGGCCGCATGTTCATGCCCATGCCATCGTTACCATGCGTTCGGAATCGGGCGACCGGATCGAGACGACTCCGGCCACCTTCCGGCAATGGCGTGAGGTCATGGCCGAGAAGGCGCGTGACCACGGCATTAATATGGAAATGACCGATCGGCGCGAGTTCGCTACGCCGCCAGCCTTCACGCGAAATCAGGTTCGCGCCGTCAGGCATGACGGTCGAACCGAGCATGTAGGCACCAGCGATCCGGCACAGGCGCGATATGACGCAAAGCGAGCTGGTCGACGCGTGGTGGCGACGAGCCAGAGGAGCCGCCAGTACATCCTAAAAGCGCAGGAGACTTGGCAGAAGATTGCAGTCAACGCCGGCGACACAGTGGTTGCGGCCTACGCCGCTCAGCATCGCTCCTATCTGGAAAACGGCCTTGCCCAACTGGATCAATCGCCTGCTGGTTTGGTCATTCATGCGGATTTTGGCGGTGATTACCGCTCCAATATGTTAGCAATCAGAGACATGTTGTCGGAGGCAAAGGACATGCGCGAGCAGACACGCCCAGAGTTCGAAGCGTACGAAAAGACGGTTGAAACGGCTCTGTTCAACCTTCAGCGCAGCGCCGGTCCAGAGGACCGGTCAGGCTTCGAAGAAGTTTCCTCCCTCGCTCGCGAGATCGTCGATCTGCGCAGGCAGATGCTCGAAATGAAGGAGCGTGGACTTGATGAGCAGGATGGACGAAACGCTGCTGGCGACGTCTCCAGAGAGGGTGGTGCCGCGCCGGAAAGAACGGCATCTGAGGTGCAAGAGCAGACGAATGCTAACCTCCAGTGGGAGGCGGCTGTTGCCAAGCATGGAGAGGCTGTCGTTGAGGCTGGTCACGATGCGATGGCAAATGTGGAACACTATCGCTCCGGCCTCGCCCATATCGAAGCCGGCGAGCTCGGAGACGAAAACCGAGAGCAGTATGAGAAGGGCCTTGAGGCCTCGCTTTATCATGCAGCTCAACTGGCCGCTTCCGGAAACGGCTATCTCCGGGATGTTGCCAACGAGGATCCGGAACTGCGCGCGGAGATCGAGACCATTGAACGTAATGAAGAGCGTGGGGACGAAAACAAGTCAAACAAGCAGCCGATGACTGCGGATACTGCCGACGATCGCCAACGCGATCTCAGGGTGGATCTGGAAGAGGAACGTCCAATCGGGCAAGCGGAGCGTGAGGCTCACCAGCTCGCTGAGACCGTGGACGCTACTCATAGGCAGCAGAAAAGTGTAAACAGAGATAGGGAAGCGGCCCAGCGAGGCGGCGAGACCACTCGGACTGATCCCGCGCAACAGCACATTCCTCGTCTTGAGGAGTTGGAGCGTGAACAGATTGAACAGAGGGAGCGTAATCGGGACGACCGAGACCGCTGAAGTGGCAATGCAGGACGGTAATCAGAACACCTACCTGGTGGAAGTGAACGACCCCAAGTCTGCCGACATAGTCGGCAAGATGATGGTGTGGGGCATGGTCTCCGTTGGGATCCTCGCGATCTTGATTAAGGTCTACGGGACCGTGATCGGCTGGTATCATGCTTCTGTGGCTTGGCTAACAGAGGCGGGTCAGTACGCAGCGAGCTTCTGGCCCTTCTGAACCTAAATTAGCGGCCGGCCTGTTCCATGATTGGATCAGGAACGGTCGCTGCGAATAGCTCTTCCAAGCTCTTCGTTGTGCGCGGTGATTTGCCTTCGGCTTCCCGTTCGACGACCTCCTTAAGGCGACTAACCCGATCATTGTGCGCTTTTTCGATGTCGTTCTCTGAGACAGGTGTTGTGCGCTTTTCGGGAGCGGGCACAGCTGTCTTAGCAGGTTCCGGAGTGCCCCCGGCGCTGACCTTCTTGTTGGCCAGGGCGGATGGATTCACAACACGAGCGGGCGAGGTGGAGGGCGCTGGCTCTTTCGGAGCCTCCTCCTGGACAGGCGCCCGCGGTTCCTCCGCTTTCGCCTCAGTCGCAGGCTTTATCGCTTCTGCTTCATCAGCCTGTTCCTGGCCTGCATTGGCATAGGCTGGCGTGGTCGCTGGAACAGGTTTAGGTGGCAGGTAATCGACAGTTGGAACGGTCGGTATGTGCGTCTGAGAATAGGCCTCCGCCTCCTTGAAGGGCTGCGTCTTAAAGAAGCGCAGCTTGTCTCCAAAAATTGGCCGCTGACCCTCCACCAGCAAGATCATCTTGTTCTCGGGCATCTGGCGCACTTCCTGCGGCATCATCAGGTCCCGATCGCGAATTTGCTCGACCTTTGTTCGGCGCGGGAGGCCCATAAGCTCGATAGTGCGCGATTCAGACTGATATCGGATGGTTCTCTTGCCAAGCGCTCGGGAAGCATACTCTGCCGTGGCCTGGTCGTTGGCACCAAGGATGAGCTGATAGCCGCAGTTGCCAAGGAGCGAATGTCGGGACGTCTCACCATAGATCTCATCCAGGTTCTTCAGGTCCTGGATGATGAAGGCGAGCTTGATCTTATAGCCGGCCACATAGGGCAGCTTCGTCATGATCTCGTCCATGCGCTTCAGCTGGCGAAACTCATCCAGCAGGAAATAGACCGGCACAGAGTTGGGATCATGCTCAAGGGTAAGTATGTCCATCAACTGTTGAACGAATAGCGTCAGCAGCGGCCTAAGAAGCCTGATGTCGGTGATGTTCGGGGCAAGGTAGATTGTGATGGGGCGACGCTTCATGGATCGAAGGTCCATGTCGGTCATGTTCGTTGCGGCCACAACGCGTTCGTTCTTGAACGGCCTCATCGCCTTCTGGATATCAAGCAGTGCCGAGGCCGCGGCCCGATCCGAGAGAGACAGGTAGGAATTGAAGCTCTCCATCGTGAACTTCGACAGGTATGGCTCCTTCTCCTTGATGTACTTCATCAAGGCCTGCAGATCAGTCCCGCTGTTGAAGAAGGAGTTGATCTCGCCGAGGTTCCTGCGCCCTTTGTAGAAGGGGCTTTCGAGAACATAGCTGATGGCGCCGGCGAGAACCTGTTGAGCTGTGGCCTGCCAAACTGAATTCTCGGATTCGGTGTTTTCCGGTACAAGAATGCTGGCGATATTTTGAATATCAGTCGTGCGATTGCCTCGCTCCGGACGAACGAAATCCAAGGGATTATAGCTGTTGGTCGTCTCGGAACCCGGCGCGAACAAGAAGACCTGGCTGCCGTTGCGCTTCCGATAGCCGGCGGTTGCCTTGTAGACCTCGCCCTTCAGATCCGTGACGATCATAGAGCCTTCGTGCATGAGAGCGTTGGGGATGACGTAGCCCGCGCCCTTACCGGAACGCGTCGGGCCAATAATGAGGTGGTGGCGATCGTCATACGCGCGAAGGACGTTGCTCCCGATGCGGCCGAATATGTGACCTCGTCTGCCAAACCACTTCCCGCGCCGAAGGGTTGCAAGATCCTGAAAGGCCGCATCACCCAATGGATTGCTGGTAGGTTTGAGCCCAAGGTAAGCAATGAGGCCTGATACGAGCAGCGCGGGCACCACGGAGCCGAGCGCGACTTTTTGAAGGGAAGGGGAGGAGCTATAGGCCCAGAACTGCTGAATTGGCGCGAATGGGTTTGAGGTGATTGTCGCCTCGAGGATCCTACCGTCACCGTAGAAAAGCTGAAGCCCCGCCCCGTATGCCAGCATCCAGACTGCAAATGCGATCAACAGGCAGAAGAACAGATAGAAGGCTTGTAGCCCCTTACTCATGATGCATCCCGTGCGAAGTAGATTTCGGAAACCCCGCGCTTGCCGCCTTCCCGCCTGAGCTGGATCACGATCGGAATGACCATTTGGATGTAGGACATCAGATCCTGCTTGGAGTAGCCGGCGGACATGCCTGACTGCTGCATCATCATGGCGAGCTGTTCATAGGCGCCGAGCGGCGTATCGGCGTGTACTGTCGACATGCTGCCCGGGTGGCCTGTGTTGATGGCGCGAAGGAATGAAAAGGCCTCAGCTCCACGAATCTCACCAACAAAGAGGCGATCCGGCCGCATTCGAAGCGCCGATTCAAGAAGGTTTTGAATCGTCACGTTCGCAGTGCCTTGCCCACCTTTGGAGGCGATCAGGTGGACCGCGTTCTTCTGTGGTGGGAATAGCTCACGAGTGTCTTCAAGCGTCAGGATCCGCTCATTCAGGTCTACAGAGTTCAGGCACGCGTTCAGAAACGTGGTTTTGCCCGACGACGTGCCGCCACTGATCAGGATCGAAACCCGCTTCGTGATGGCCGTATGGATGAAGTCGTAGATCTTCTCCGCGCGTAGATAGGCGATCAGCTCCCTATCCACGTCGCTTAGGCCCCCGACAGCAACCGAGACTTTGTCGAGAGAGCCGTTGTCACGGTAGTCCTGCAGAGAGAAATTCTGAACAACCTGCTTACGGATCGTGATCGACCCACCGTCAGGTGCCGCGGGCGGCAAGACGACCTGGATACGTTCGCCGGTCGGCAGTGCTGCGCTAAGGATCGGATTAGCGGCGTTGAGGAACTGCTTTGTCGCTGCGGCAACCCGCTCGCCAATGTTCTCGATCTCGCGTGCCGTCAGAGCATCGATTACATGATGCTCCATGTGATCAGCACCGAAGCGCTCAACATAGACTTGGCCTGGCCGGTTCACCGCAATCTCAACCACCTTCGGGTCATCGAGAAATTGCCTGATGGGCTCCAGAGACCGGTTCAGGAAATAGTGGGGATCATGAGCCGTCGTGTTACCTACCATAACGTTCACGTTTGATCTCCTTCATCGCTTCCGTGACAGGATCGTCGTACATGGCGCTGAAATCGAGGTCCTGGCGAACATAGACAAAGATCCGCTCGCCCTGCGGCACGCTGATCGTTGGCGGGATCCTCAGGTTTTCGGCAAGGACCGTGTTCGCCATGTCGCTGAAGGTCTGCGCGATCGTTTCTCGCGCCAATTCAGCACCTCGCTCAGTGTCATCGTTTCCGGAGCTGGAGTCGCTACCGTATCCGGTTAGATAGCTTGCACCGCCTCCGACGATCGACAGCAAGATTGATGCGCCAAAGCGCTCACGGAACTTGTTGTCGACATGACCCGTCAGGCCCGATCGCCCGAGGCTGTCCGTGCCGATGGAGTTCAAGCGCACCGACACGCCGTCATCCCGGATCAGCCTCGTCCACACGACAAATAGCCGCTTCTGCCCCCGCGTAACTTCGGACTGATATTCCCCGATCAGGCGTGTTCCTGTTGGGATCAGGACACGCCGCCCATCGAAGGAGTGGACATCCTTGGATGTGATGGCCCGGACCTGGCCCGGAAGGTCGCTGACGATCGCCGTTTCCAAGATGCCGGGGATCAGCGTGCCCTCTGGGATCATGGCGTCGATGCGCTCAATCTGCCGGGCCTTGGCGGAACGGTCACCGATCGCACTCGCTGAGGACAGGTACTGGCTGTTGCGATCCTCGCCAGCGACGGTCAAAGGCGTGCCGCTGTTCGAGCCATCGAGCGAACCATTCGCGGATCCTCCCAGGTTCTGGTCAAGCGTGATTAGCTTTGACCGAAATCGCTCCGGAAACACCTCTTCGGCGGGCGGGGGGGCGCTCGCCGGTTGAGCTACTTCGGGCGGGGGAGGCACGTTGAATTCAGTGACGTCCACCGGCGGAGCTGGCGGCGGAGGAGGCGGAGGTGGAAGTTCCAAGACAGGCTGTTCGAGTGGTGGGGGAGTGGGTTCTCCATCGCGCACAAAACCGGGCGGCCGGAAGGTCGTGGTACGGAACTCCTCCTCACTTTGCGGGCTTTCAGGCGGGCTTTCTCCGGACGTCGCGAGCACCAGGTACGCGGCGAAGACGCCAGCCAGCAAAAGGGCGGCCATGCCGACCGTTTGATTGCGCTTCACGTTTCGATTGCTGATTTCGGCCTCGTCGGCCGCCGCCATTGCGTCGAGTTCAGGGCTGCGCTTCATTAGTTGCCGCTCCTCCTGCGTTTGCTGGCATCAGGATCCGGTTTCGGAGCCATGATGTCAGGATCAGGTGCTGCAAAGTCCGGCTTTCGGAGGTTGAAAATGCACGTCCACTGGTTTCCGTCCCGGAGCGTGTATTGCGTGGCTACGCCGTCAACGACGATGTATTCGCCTTCCTTGCGGAAGTTTCGCAGGGTCTCGGAGAAGTCGGATTGAACGGCAAAAATGGCCGGCACGGTCCCTCGGCCGAACTTGAAAAAGGTCTTCTTTCCGTCATCGAAGACCATTGTCGGCTTCAGCGCCGCGTCGCCCGAGAAAGAGTAGTCAATGTTGACGTTCGCTTTGTCGATGCTCGAAATGTTCGGGTTAGCTGCCCGAAACTCAGCCTCCTTCCGCAGAGACTCGTTCAGGTTCTTCTCCGGATAAACGAAGCGAATGCCGAAGACCTTTTTTCCTGCTTCCGGTGCATAGTCGTTGAGCTCAAGGAAGTAGATCCTCTTTGAGGTCACCACGTTCATGTTTGTGGAAACGTCCTTGGCTATCGGCTTGACGAAAAGGATGTTGCCCTTTTCGGACGGGGCAACCTGCCAACTGTCGGTGTCGCCAAGCGAGATCGTCTCAAACTTCTCATCTTCGTCGAAGATGATCATCGTTGATATGCCGTAGGTTGCAGAAACCTTCACGACGTTGTTCGGCTGATAGACGACACTGGTCACACGCGCATCCAGACTGCCAGGGCGGGGCTGTTGCGCCGCATAGGCGTGAGTCATCGTGAGAGCGGCGATCGACGCCGCCAGAGGCAAGCCATATTTCACTGCTGGCCTCCCGAGGTCACCGTTTCCTGATCACGGCGGTAGTCATAAACCTGGAAGCCCAACGGGTTTTCGAAGCGCCATTCGTTGCGCTCAGGCGTATCGGTGTAGCGATAGCGAACGATAGAGATGAAATGGCGCGTGATGACGTCTGCATCAGAGCGCTCATGCGTCGAGAACCGGACGAGCGCCGTTGTCGTGTTCGGGAAGGTGACAGACTTTATGTCGACGGTGATCGACTTATTTTTGCCGAGCCGGCGAGCTGGATTGTCAGGGTTCGCGGCACTCCATTGGGCCTGGAGGTCGCGCGCTGCGTCGCCGGTGGAGAGCAAAGCTGCAATTCCAAAGTTCTGCTCAATGGCAAAAGGATCATAGCCCTCGCGGGATCGAATGTAACGGACGACATTCGCCTGAGTGACCGCCTGCTGATCGGTGATGTTCGATGTTCGGGTCAGCCCTGTCTTGACCTCAATATAGCCGGTGTTCTTGTCGACCTCGACAATGTACGGCTCGAAGCTCTTGAGGGGCACGAGCATCACCAACGCGGAGAGCGACAGGATCGTGATACCGCCGAAGATCAGCGTAATCAGCCAAGCGAACGCCTTGGATCGTTTGGCCTTCTTGACGATCTCTTGTTCCCAACGGTCCCCATCCTGAAAATAGCTCCGGAGAGCATCGTTATTCTCTGCCATGTATCCTAGCCCTTAATTCCCGCCACCAGTTGCCTAGTTGGGCAGACTGTTGTTGGTAATTCTGTTTTGCATCGCTTCTGCTGCACCGGCGTTCTGGATGTTTTCCCTCATGCCGGCATGGGTTCTGGCGCGTGCGGCCATTCCTAATTCTCCAGCCCTGCCGGCTACAGAACGTGTCGCGGTCAAAGCTCGTGCCGGCAGTGCAACACCGGTCGCGTAGCCAACCGATCGAGCGATCTGCCCAACGCCCGTTGCCACGCCCCCGGTAATTCCCTGGGCAAGAGTTTGAATGTTGAAGAGGACAAAAGCGCCAGCCGCACAGATCAGGACGAAAGCCGAGATATCGTCTAGCTGGATCTCGTTCGCGGATGCTGCCGCTGCGACCTTCTGCAGTTCAGCGTCCATGGTCGTGATGAGAAAGGCGGCGACGACGTAAACGAAGAGCGGAATGATTGCGTACGTCAAAACCTGCTGGAACCAAGCCATTCCGTACTGGCGTGTGGAATCAAACAATAGGCAGGCGATAAAGATCGGTGCAGTGCCAAGCAGCACCCACATCATCACCTTCGCAAGCACGAGGATGGCAAGCGCAACGGCAATGAACAGCCCAACCGCCAGCATGATCAGGAACCCTACAAGGCCCGGGAGAATGGCGAAGTAGCCTGACTGCTCCGCGAATGCTGCTGCTGCCTCATTTGCCGTCTCCCAAATCATGGAGAGGCCGTCTGTCGGCTCAGTTATCCCGGTACTGCTAGCCGTCAAGAGCGCCCGCCCCACGTCTTCAGGCGTGTTGTTCAGCCAGTCGTAAAAGAAGAGTTGGAAGTTGCCCCACTGATCAATAAAGGCGACGATAAGCATCATCCGCACGACCCGGCCGACGATCTCGCCGACGCTCACTCGCGCGGTCCCCATGACGAGTTGAAGTCCGTAATAGGCGACGTAGGCAATAAGCATGATCGTCAGCAAGGGCATGATCTCGTCGCCAACGACCTCATAAGCCCGCTCCGAGAAATTCCGCCCTGCATCTTCAAGAGCCTCAAGCAGGCCGCCTAGAAAGTTCATGGGGTCACTGCTCTCCGCTTGCAGCGAAAGCGTCGATCGCCGCCAGCGCTTCCGATGGGTTGCCATTCACGCTGGTCATTGGGCCACATTCCTGTCGCGGATCCTCGGCGTAGGATGTGAGGTTTGCCGGCCTCTTGCATGGTGCAGTCTTCTCTTTCGGAGCACCGGCGCAGCCAGTTACGCCGGCAGCAACCAGAACGGAGAGGAGCACAAAGCCTTTCACTCGAAATGTCTTAGTCACCGTAGGTCAGCGCCTTCTTGGTATTGGAGATGTCGACAAGGCGGCGCTGGTTTTGAGCCTGCAGGGAGCCGACCGCCCCATTCATCACGCCAATCATTTCGTTGATCGTCAGGCCGGTTTGAACCTGCAGCTGCGTGTTCTGATCGATGGACCCTTTGATGTCTTGAGCCTGGCCGATCTGCTGACCCGCCTGCTGGAATGCCTGTGTTCGCGACTGAACAGCCTGTTGCGAGCCGGTGACTAGGGCAGCAACTCCAAGGACGGTCTTCATCATCTCTTCGTAGGACTTGTCGCCGGAGAACGTGCTGTCCGCCTTGCCAGACAAGTTTTTTACTAGCTGAAGACCGTTGATGAAGGTGGTGGCAATCTGGCCGATGTCACCGCCCATGCTGCCGAAGTTCGGGACTCCGCCCTGCATGAGGCTGTCGAGTGACGGCATCTGAGAAACGCTGAACCCTTGACCAACGGCGAGGTTCTGCATGGGATTTGAAACGCTCCCGCGATCCCCCGTGACGGCTTTAAGCGTCTCTTCTACCGTCTTCAGAACCTCCTTGTTCGTATCCAGGATCTGATCGGTCGTCTGAGAGGTTTCCGTTGCAATCTTCAGGTTGGCGCTGTCGATCACGGGAACCTGTGCATGCGCAGTAGACGCCATCGCTAGCGAAAACGCAGTCAGAAATGCTCTTTTCATGGCCGTTCTCCTTGTCATTCGGCGCTCAACATCAGCTTCATGTCAGCCTCTGGTTCGAGTTTTCGAACGCAGGCCTGCTCCTCCGGATTCCACTCAAGCTGCAGTTCCTTGTCGCAGAGGTCAGCTACCTCGCGATCGTCTTCCTTCTCGTCTCGCTTGTAGTCGCTGGACCGCGAAGACCCCGAGAGCCCGCCCAGATCAAGTGCATTTTGAGAATTCATAAGCTCCGCCATCGTTGTTCCGAGGCGGATGACCTGGTTCATCATTTCGAGGTTCGCATTGCGTGCGCCGGAATTGTGGTCCCAGCTGTCTTGGATCGTGCCGCTTTCCATCTGGCCGAGTTGCTGAAGCCATGACGCGACGTTCCCGCTGTTTTCGGAAATCGACTGGCTGGTTGCCATTGAGTTGATCGTTGCGCCTCTCGCACCTGAAAAGCCCGACGTGCCTCCGCCGAAGTTTTCGGGGATGTTCGAAACATCAGAGCCTCCAAACTGAGGCATCCATTTGCCTTTGATCGCGGCGACATAGCCCTGCGTCTCCTTGAACGGAGGGATGCCGCCATACTTGCGGACGTTGCCTGGCCCCGCGTTGTACGCGGCGAGCGCAAGGTTGGTATTGCCGTTGAAGGTGCGGAGCTGCTGCTTCAGGTAGCGTGCGCCGCCGCGAAGGTTATCCTCGATATCGTGAGGATTCACGCCAAGATCCTTGGCTGTGCCCGGCATCAGCTGCGACAAGCCCATAGCGCCGACAGGCGACTTTGCGCAGGGATTGAACCGGCTCTCCTGGTAGACGAGAGACATGAAGAGGGTTTCGTCTACCCCTTCCTCACGCGCCACTCGCTTCACGAGCCCGACAATCTCCGGATTGGCTTGTGCTGCCGAGGGGGCGTCACCTCCGCGCCCCGGCCGGTACATCGAGCAGGTGACGCTCTTGCTCACGGAGTGCCGGCGACTGTCTGTTTCTTCGATCTGCTTCGTCGTTTCATTGCGCACTGCATCTGTTGAAGTGAGGGCGCCATCCGTAACAGGAACCTGCGAGGAGGCGGGGGGCGCTGTTCCCCAAGCCAAGGCTGCAACTAGCAGCGTTAGAGTCCGACTGTTCCTCATTCGGCCTTCTCCCATCCGCAGAATTTCGCCAACCAGTTTTCGGGTTCGTCTCCGTACTGCTCGCGAAGTGCCGCGCACTCCTCGATCGTATCCTTGCGTCCTGAAAGCACCTTCACGAGATCCGGCATTGTCGACAGATCGAGACGCGCAATGACAGAGTCGTTGCCATGCTTAATCAGGAAGGTTCTCTTTTCAGGAGGCGTGTTCTTGATGAACTTGTACTCCTTCACCGTCAGGCCGAAGCGCTTGATGTAGCTCTCTTCGTCAGCCCGTGGGTTCGGGAAGTGGATGTTGGTCGCCGATTGCTCAATGAGCGTGTGCGACGCTTTGGATTTGGTAATGTCAGCAGCCGACTGCGTACCAAAGCCCACGATGCCGTTGAGCTTTCGGATCGTCTTCATCTTGTCGACGATGAAGGCGCTGAAAGTGTCATCCATCAACAGCTGCCAGCCTTCATCCATGAAGAACATGACGGGGTTACCGTCCAGCAGCTCATCCAGCCGATGGTAAAGATACATCAGCGCAGGGGTTCTTAGCTCCTCGTTTCCGAGGATGTTGGTCATATCAAAGCCAAAGACGCTGTGACCCGAGAAGGACAGGACGTCATGGGGCGCGTTGAACAGCCAGGCTTTTTCGCCTTCGATCCAAGGGCGAAGCCGCGAGTATAGATCGTTGGCATCGGCCTTGGACCGCCCCATCAAGAGGCCGGCAAGATTCGGGAGGTTCCGCTGAGCTGCCGGCTCCTGCATGATCCGGACGATTGCCTTTTCCAGCGTGTCCTCGTCCTCTTGCGTGAAGTCGGTGCGACGGTCGCCGCGCAGCATGGCCTTGAGCAGACGGACCAGAAATTCCCGGTTCTCGCCGGTGTTTTCCAGTTGCAGCGGGTTAAAGCCCGTGGGTGTTCCTGGAGACAGAACCTCGTAGGCTCCGCCAATCGCCCTGACGAAGATCTCAGCCCCCCGGTCCTTGTCGAAGAACACGGCGTGAGGCGTGGGTGAAACCCGCATCGCCTGAGCCAGCAGGAAGGTCAAACCTACGGTCTTGCCGGATCCTGTCGGACCAGTCACCGTGAAGTGCCCGATATCGCGACGGTGGAAGTTGAACCAGTAGGGGGTTTGTGAGGTCGTTTCCAGAATGGTGATCGGCAGGCCCCAATGGGTGCGATCCGCCTGTCCAGTCGCGAAATTATGCATCGAGGAAAGGCCGGAGAAGTTGGCGCTCGACAGCATGGCGATGCGGGAGATGTAGGAGCGGTTTCCCGGCAGCTGCGCCCAGAACGCCGCTTCAAGATTGAGATCCTCCCTGAGCCAGTTGATGTTCATGTCGGTGAGGCAAGCGCCAAGTTCCGACACGCAACGGCTCAATCCGTCGAGGTCCCGCGAAATGCACAGAAGCGAAAAATGATGGAAGCCGAATACAGCCTCCTGATTGAGGAGGCTGTTCAATGCATAGTCGATGTCGGATTCGACCGAGCTACCTGCTTCGTCGGAGGCCTTGATTTGGCGTTGAAGGCGACTGATCCGCTCTTGTGCAATCGGCTTGTCTGCAAGGGTGAAGGACTGCGTCAGGATGAACTCGTGGTTCACCTGCAGCAACCCGTCCAACATGCCGGGACCAGTGAATGGGGGATATTCTTTGATCGAGAGTAGAGCGGCATAGCGGCTGTCTTCTTCCACCGCCGCTTGTGCCTGCATCGTCCGCTTTGAAAAGTGAAGCCGTGAAGTGCCGACGTAATTGCGAATTCCCATGCGCGGTAGCCGCATCTTTCGCGGCACACCGCAGGTCAGGATCGTGTTGAAGAACTCGCAGGGCTCCGAATACGGATCGCCCTTAGCGTCTTCTCCATCGATGTCCTTTTTCGCAGTATCGTCCGATTTCTTGCGATACGTGATGCCAAGCGGCTTTGCGCCGTACTTGTGCAACTCTTTCACGATGTTCCCAACCAGCTCTTCGAGGTCGGTCACGTCTTCACGGGTCGCTTGGGCCCTGGCCTCCTTGTTCGAGCGTTCAAAGATCCGCTTCAGCGAGTCGCCGAGGCCAAGCGCCCCTTTCATGCCCGAACGCACGATCGTCAGGTAGATTTCGTTCGTGAACATCCGCTTCTTGCGAAGTTGGTCCATATAGCGATCGTTCAGGATCTCGCAGAAGGAGGAATCGAACGAACCGCCGATTTCGGTCTCGACCTCACGACGGATTACAGTCGACCAAAGAGAATAGCGGCTCGAACCTAGAGCTCGGATCATGGTGTTCTGCACAACAGAACGCATGTTCAATTCGGCCTGGTCCTCCGTCTGGAAGAACAGTCCATCAAGCTTGATGACGCTGATCAGGGTTCCATTCTCGAGCCCGATGACCGTGTCAGACACATGCCGCATATAGGGGATGTGAACGGACATAGGCCGCTCGTTGCCGGCGACCTTCCCAAACCCAAGCTCTTCCTTGACGACTTTCAGCATCTACTATGGTCCGTATGAGTTGGTGCCCCAAAAGCGCTTGTTGGGGGTCCTTGGCGTCTTGCGGGACGTGACCTGCAGGACGTCGAGAATCTTGCTGTCCCAGGCACAAAGCGAGAAAAGCACAAGGTAGGCGGCTGGCGCGATCAGCAGTGCCGCCAGATGGTTCGTCACCAGCCACCCAATGATTGTCACGCCGATGATCAGGACGACCGCCATGTAGGGCACGCCCCATAGCGTCGGAGAACGGGTCAAGCCGATCACCAACGGCGTCAAAGCTGGCTTCTCGTCCTGAAAATCGCTCATCAGCCGCCGCCTACCGACGAAATCATCTGGTCAACGATGGCAGGGGCGCCGAACACGAGACCGATGCCAATGACGACGGCTCCGGCCGTGAACCACGAAAGCCTGCCGGCAAATGCAAGGAAGCCGAGGCCGATCACGGCGATGATTGCCATCAGACGTCCGAAGGGGCCGGTGATGAAGTCAACGATCATCTGCACGGCTGTCTGAAGGGGGGCGAATGCACCGCCGCCGCCACCGCTAGCCTGTGCAAGCGCTTGATCAGCGCCTGCAACCTGCAGGGCTGCCACCAAGCCAATGACCGCTACTGCCTTCAATGCCCCGGAATGCCGGGAAACGACGTTCTTCATAGTTCTCTCCTTAAAAATGCATCACGCCGCCGACGAACTTGCCGGTCTTCTCCACAGCGATGACTCCGGCATCGCTGGTGTTCTTTGCCGCCATGTCTCGGACGATCCCGCTCGCCTTCCGCTTGCCGGTTGGCATCGGTAGGCCAAGCTGGAAATTCACGACCTTTGCGACATAGCCGACGGTTTCTTGGAATGGCGGAACGCCGCCATATTCGTAGATGCGCCCCTCCCCGCTGTTGTAAGCGGCTGCGACCAGAAGCGGGTTCTGAAACTCATCGAGCAGGAAGCGGAGGTACTTCATCCCGCCCTCGATGTTTTGAGCGGGATCGCAAATGTCCTGAACACCGAAGCGAGCCGCCGTTTCGGGGATAAGCTGCATAGGTCCGCGTGCGCCTTTCGGTGAATTGCGGATCTCATCGAAGCGACTTTCGGCCCAGGCAATCGCAACCGCGAAGCCCTCATCGACGCTGTATCGGCGCGCAGTGGATGCAACCAGCGATTTAATCTCATCAGGTGACAGGGGCGACGGCCCGCACTCTCCAACGGGAGTTCCTGCCCCTAGATTTTCGGGGGTATCACTAGATGTAGTATCTAGAGTGGGAGTTTGGACAGGCTCTATGCGGCCGGTGGCGCGCTCCGAGACATCAAAATATGCGCTGACAGACGCATCAATTTGATTCCCTTTGGCGCCCACATCTTTCGACGTCGTTGCGCCCAATACTTCAGCTCCGCCCTTCGTGACAACACCGTTTGCACCAAGGACAAATTCCTTCTCTGATGTCTCGACACCGCTCCAGCGATCTTCGAAGTTCGTGACAAGAGATTCCTCGTTGATTGTCACAGAACCGTTGTAATCGCTGGAAATACGCCCTGTTGTGGCTAGGTCTTGTGACGCAGCAGTATTGGCCGCGAGCAGCACGGATAAAGCTGCGCTAGTCAGGGTTCGCGGGCCTAGATACCCTGCATAGACAGTGTTTTTATCCATCGCACCCGCCCGTCAAACGGTGTTGTGATCGCCACGAAAACCGACTAGAGTTAATGCACACATGATACCGATTTGATGCACTCTTACAAGTTTTCTGATCGGTGTTAAACCCTATTTTGCAGGGTCAACAATCAGACTCAGGATGGTTAGGGCTAGATTATGAAACAGGCCATCATTCCCGCGCTTCTAAGTTGCGCATTGGCAACACAAGCGCTTGCCGCTCCTGCGGTGAACAAGGACTACATCAGGTCGCTGGCGGCGCCGGGCAAGACGGTTCTTGTCGTCGAGTATTACGACGGGACCGGCAAAGTCGCTGATCGCAAAGGTTACGCCACGGCCAATGGCTTCAAGGCTATTTCGGCGACTGAGTTTCGCGTCGATGAATCGACAACGTTGCATCTGTATGGCGTTCAGCCCTGCAACGGCGATCTGGTCAATCGCGCGGAGGACTATTCCGGGACTTGCGAGGAGTTTGGTACGCAGCAGCTGCAAACGATGCTGCAAAGCCCCAAGGTTCTGTTCTGCAGGGCCTTCATCAGCGAGCAGACTGCCCCCGTTCAGGATGTCACGTGCTACGGCTACTATAACTATCCTGGAGCAATGGACACGGTTGATAATCTTGAGGAGCAGCTTCTGTCGTTGGGAGCGGTTCGCCTGACTAAGAAAGCCGATGGTTCATTCGAACGTCCTGATCTCACGGAAGCTCAGGAAATCGGCCAGAAGGGTTCCTACGGCATGTGGGCAGATCCTCGGGTGAAGGCGCAATGAAGCTTGCTGCTGCACTCGTCGCGATTCTACTGCCCTTTGCCGCCAATGCCGCGCCTGAAGGGTACTTCGATCTTGCTCCCGGCATTACCTTGGAAACGGGGGACACCTGGATCTCGAACGGAGAACGGTTTCGTCTCTATGGCATCCAGTCCTGCTTGCGCGGCACTGCCTACACGGATGGTCAGGGCAATAGACAAGATTGCGGCGAGGCATCGCTTGCGATGTTGGCTGCCTACATCAAGGACACCAAACCGATCTGTGCCCCCGTGGCGAAGCTTAACGGCATCTCATATGTCGTTTGTTACGCCACGGTTGGCAGCCAAAGGCTCGACCTCGCGCAGATCATGGTGACAAGCGGCTATGCATTCGCCGCCTTGAAGACCGATGGTCTCCCTTATCATGCCCCCTACGCCATAGCCGAGCAGCTTGCTCAGCAAAAGAAGGCCGGCCTTTGGCAATTCTCCGACGTTCAGCATCCTTCCATCCTGCTTAGTCGTGAGGCGAACCAGCGATCGAGGAGCGCCCAGCCATGAGAAACCGCCTTATCCTTGCTATTGCCGCAAGCTCTTTGGCGCTGCCGGTGTTTGCCGCCGATCCGATCTATCAGAACTGGCACGCCCTACGCGGTCAGGCTGCGCCTCCCGTTGCTGCTGCTGTTCGGTTGCCGACGTTCAAAGGCCCGGTAACCGTTCTCGACGGCCGCACGCTATGGTTCGGCACGCTTGGCAATGGCTATAAAGTAAGGTTGGCTGGCATCGACACCTGTGAGCTTCCTCAATGGGCTTTGAACCCAAAGTGGACCAACCGGGAAAAGCAACAGGCTCCAACCCCCGTTCCATGCGGTCCCTTCGCCAAGGCCTGGCTGAAAAGGACTGTCGGAAACAGACCCACGAGTTGCGTCGGTCTGGCCTACGCGAACGATGGGATACCCGTCGCACAATGCACGACTAACGGTGTGGATCTCGCCGCCGAAATGCTGCGCGTCGGTTGGGCCCGCCTCGATTCCCCCTACATCAACGCCCAATATTACGCTTATCAGACCAACGCGATGGCCGCCCGGTATGGGATGTGGGGAACCTACGTGTTGGACATGAACGAATGGCGCCGCAAAGCTGTCGACAAGACGCTAGATCGGCATCCGATCGCCGACTTCAATCTATTGGCCGAGCGGAAAAGCGAGATCTCTCCTCCTTTTGCTGATGCGCGAAACAAGCCGAAGAGGACAGAGCGATAGTTGCCAGACCTCGCACATATTGCGACCTCTCTCGCAACGGATCCCTTGGCTGGCTTGCTGCTTGCCATCTCCCTCTCGATCGCCCTCATAATCCTGGCGCAGAGACTCTGGTGGATCCACGCGCTACTAGCGGCCTTCCTTCTCATCCTGTCGCTGGCTTTCCACGACAAACGCCACTTGTCCTTCGACAGCTACTTGGTCGGGCTCTTCGCCTTCGCCGCGGTTTCTCGGGACATTCCCAATCAGCCACTGCTCTATCGCATCGGCATTTCCTGGTTTGCGTGCTTCGCGCTGATCTCGGCCCTCATCTACGCTGCAGGCGAACGCATCCAACACAGGACTCCGCTCGAAAGACCTTTTTCCGAGCCGGCAATTTCAGCAGCATTGATCAAGAGGGACACCTGATATGAAACCAGTGTTTTTTGCCGCAGCCGGTCTCGCGGCTCTTGCCATCTCTCCAGCATCTGCCAAAGCCGAGGATGCCTCATGGGGTTGCCAGATCCTCTTGTGCGCAGCCTCACAAAGCCCGTCTTGGCATGGCGTCCCCTACTGCGTTCCCCCGATGAAAAGGCTCATATCAGCTATGGCGAAGCCCGGCTTCTCCTGGCCGATCTGCCATGAAGCAAAAGCCGGAAAGCCGGGCTATGAACCTTACGAGGAATGCCCTGCCGGCATGACCGCCGTTTCCTCCCGCACAGATGGGGATCGGTCGTTCTTGGGCCGAGACGACAAGGATCAGTGCACGAAAACCGTCAACCAGTGCAGCAACCGTGCCGCCTTCCGTACCCAATTTGGTGACGCCCGAGAAAACGAGCGCAAAGGTGTCACGATCTGGCAGATCAACCAGAACAACGACAATGATGTCTTCAACCGAGACAATGGCTGCATGGTGCAGATCACTCAGCCCCGCGCTCGCCGCGCGGATCCCTATTATTTCGACATTCCAAACGATAAGGGCGTCAAGCAGCGCGCTTGGTTCAACCTGAATGACTGAGTGGATGACATGAACAGCAACATTCTCATCGTAGCAGCCGCAGGTCTCGGCATTCTCGCCGGTGCTGGAGGTACTTATCTCATCATGCCGGAGCCAGAGCCGGTTGTTCGGGCCCCTACTGATGCGGAGATCGCGGCCCTTATCGCAGCCAATCCCTCCCTAATTCCCGAACCTCCGGCCCCTGTGCTCGAGATACCGACAGAAGAGGAAGCCCTAGCCGCATACCGCAAGGCATATGCCCGCAACCCTCTGAGGACCGGCCGCGGTGATGCCGATGTAACTCTTGCCTTGGGAGAGTGTGACGAGAACGCCAGCGGTCCAGGCGTATCATGCGTTGCGGCCATCAAGAGGAACCCAAACGCAGCTCCTCTCGATCGTGTCATTGGATTTGCCAAGTCTGCATCCGGCGAGTGGGTTGCCACCAACTACTGATTTCAGGGCCAGATGCCTGTTGCTCATCAATGCCCCGGCAGTCAGATGGAGCCTGAAAGAAGAAGCTCCATTTCCTCAGAGTTTAGGCTCCCCTTGGAGGCAATTAGATACCCCGCTACGTAAAGTAGCTTCTGATATCTCTCATCCTGATCTGACGGCGCGTGCCTGATGATTTCCATACGTGCCTTCGCTTCTTGATCCATGTCAGCGCCGCCCTCGCCGTTGATGGCCACCAGGTACACGGCCCGGTGACGTTCGACCTTCACGGACAATGGCTCGTCTGGCTGCAGCTCAAGCTTTTCTGTCATCTTTCCCTCTCCACAAGCGCAAGCGATTACTCCTTGACCTCCCGAAATCGAAGGGAGGGCAGGAGCCCCGCTCCTGCTCCCGAGCTCGTGCGGAACAGCTGGAGAGAGGGGGACAAGCGCTAAACCGGAGGGGGATCGCCCACCCGGAGGGCCGAGACGGATTTCATGGAAATGCGGCCGGTGCTGCAGGCCTCAGGCCGAAGCATGGGGAGACCGGTTTAGTGCTTGTGGGGGAGAGAGGGCAGAGCGCCTTTCTCCCCTCTCAGTGAGTTGAACAAAGTCGCCTATCAGCCCAAACGGTTATTGGATGCAGAATGCCGGAAGGGCAGCTTGGCGCCTTCATCTCGGTCATAACGACACATTTCTGTGTGGCCCGTAAGTGGTCGTCGAGATCGACAATGCTGGATGTGTGATCACGCCAATGAGTATCATAAGCACCACTCATCCTATCAAGGGACTTGCGGAGCAGACTATCAGCTTGCGAGAGCCCCGAGTTATCGCCACATAGAGGTTCTTGGTATTCCGGCTTCGTATCCTGTCGAACTCTGCTGCATTTAGGATGACTGCAACGTCTGCCTCCAGCCCCTTCAGGAGAAGCGGGCTGCCCACTGCTCTTGGCGGAACACGCCTTCCCAACATGCGGCTCTGCTCCCGGATACGCAGTGCGGCATCGAGAAACGTATCCTTCCCGCTAGGGCCGCACGAACGCAACGCTTGCAGGCAGGTACGTAATATCTCGGGTCGGAATGTCCTTGCTCCAGGCTTGTTCTCAAGGGCTAAAAACAGCCTGATTAGATCCTCCGCAGATCCACTTCTTTTGTAGTCGATCGCGGCTGCCTCCACCGTCGTCACCTCTTTTCGCCCAGCTTCGCGTTCAAGTACGTCGATCCGTCTCATCAGCTCGGCACCTTCGACGTTGGTGGTCACCGCAGAGGCGAAGTCAAGGACAGACTTGAGATCTCCCGGCTGGTCGAGATCAATGCCGCCTGCGAAATCAATCACGTCCGTTAAGTCGACATTCTCGACGGTCACCGCGCCTGGTGTCTGCCGCGCGATCTCCCGCTGGCGGTCACGCTGTACTCCAGCCGCCATGATCAGCACATCTCCGCGTGGCTGTGGAGATTTCGCAAGACACGCCTGCCGCTGTTTCGCGTCATCATTGGCACCGTCGAGGTGAACCCACTCGACCTCGGGTGGAGCGCCACGCAAGTCGATCTGGTCGCCCGCCATCAGTATTTGGCGGGCCTCCAGAAGCCATCGTCCGAACGCCTCCGCACCCGCGCGTATCCATCGCCAGGGTGTGACCAGTTCGCCTGCGGGCTTGAAGGTAGCGCAGATATCATCATGCCAGTCGGGGTGATCTCCCTGCCAACTGAAGATTTCCTGCATGGGATCGCCAAGGACAACGGTCGGCAGAACCGTCGATAGGTGGCGGACCATTTGGTGCTGTTCCGAGCCGCAGTCTTGGTACTCGTCGACGATGACGCGGCTGTAACTTGCATCCAGAATGTCATCGATATGAGCGCCCGCGAGAAGCGCCGCCGCCGCTCGCTTGATCGCAGGATAGTCGTTGCGGGGATCGGTGAGTTCGAGGTGCTCGACATCAATCGCCGACCGAGCAGGAAAGGTCTTCAGCGTCCTCAACGCCCAGCCGTCCAAAGTCGCGAGGCGAAAGGATGAAGAGTTAACTCCCGCCCGCTCCAGCCGTGATCGCAATGCGGCCACTCCAGCGTTTGTATGAGTGAGAATGAGGATCGGCTTCCGGCCTGAATGCCGACTGAGGGAGTCTGCAATGAGCTGCGTCTTTCCGCAGCCCGCCGGGGCTGTGACGGATCCGCAGCGGACATCGAGCAAGTCAATCTCAGCCACCGATGCACCACCTTCGCAGGGCGATGACCACATCTTTGAATTCCTTGTCGCTTCCGTCGAGGTTCGGCCAGATGACGTCGCGGCCGATTTGCTCCATCTCGCCAACCGTCTTGAACCAGGCCTTCTTCCCCTCCTTGTTGCCGCCTGCAGCACATCCCAGCGCGTTCCGTGTCTCTTGGCTAAGTTCGCCTTTCGTCAGTTCCTCCTCAACGCGCGCGAATGTCACAGCGTTTTTCGAATGGCTTCGAACCTGGCTGTCGATTTCCTGTTCGGAGCGATCCTCCAGCGACTTCTCCAAGAGTGTCTTGACTGCTGGAACAGGGAGGCTCTCGAACAGTTCGACTTCGAGTTTTTTGTCCTTGCGCCATTTAAAGATCTCGCCCCCCGCGGCTTCGAACGCCGCTTCCTCGGCGGCGTCCGGCCGATAGTCGTCGTCGCGGAACGTCGCAACCTTGAAACCCATCTGTTGGAAAGCCTCCGCTCGCGGCATGATCTTCGTGTAGCCGCCGGCGTCGACAAGACACGTGCCATGGGCGTGCATTGATGGTTTGCCGGCCGCGGATCGGTGCTGATCTATTCCCCGCAGCAGACCGACTTCGCTCGCTCCCTCACAAACCAGGATAGCTCGGGCCAGAAACGCTTCCGGATAAACCCGAAGGGTACCCTGCAAGTCAGAGTGCTGGCCTACCCAGAGAACTTCATGCACGCCGCCGGCCTTCCGGACGATCGAGAGCTGTTCTACGGTCAATTCTCTTACTGCAATGGGCGAATGGCTGGTCAGGAAAACCTGCAGCGGCGACTCCTTCTGCTTTGCCCCGAGGTTATCTAGGAATCGAATGATCCGATGAGGCTCAAGGCCATGTTCAAGCTCGTCTACCAGCAGAATGGAAGATTCAGTTGCGTTCTTCTGCTGCAGCCCGGAGATCATCAGCCGGGTCGAGCCAACGCCCAAGCGCCTGAGGGGCACCCCTGACTCGTCATGCAGTGATATCGTCCCGGCCGTCATTGAGACTGAATGCGCCTCAAGCTCTGCCTTGGCCTTTGCGCCGACATCGATTCCTAAATCGCTCGCCACCGCAGTTACGATCCCAAGAGCGGCGCCGAGCTTTTTGTCAGCGTCTACGCCAAATGCCTTTCGCGCCTCCCTGGCGGCTGCAAGCAACGCGGTAGACGCGTCCGCGGTCTCGTCCGACAGACGGTTTAGGATCGAGCCTCGCCGCCAGGAGAGATTATGGTCCGACAGCGCGCCGATGCGGAGCGGAGAGAGCGCAACACGGTCGGACCACGACAGGTTCCTCGTCTGACCTGCGGCCGCTGCCCGGTCCGATAGAATCGACCATACGGGTTCGAGATCGCTTTCGACCCGCATATTCAACGATAGCACGGTTTCAAGGCCAGCCCCCGGCTCGTCCTCCAACTCCAACGTGGTTACATTGAAACCTCTCAAATAGAGACCGTATGCATCAATGGATTTCAGTTCCGGCGCGAGATTGCCCAGCGTCAGAGTGATGCTGATGGGTTCTGCGATGGCAAGTCCATGGAAATCGGCGTCGGTGAACTGAAAGGTCCGTCTTGCTCCAAGGCAGAGGTCAATCGCGTCAAGGATTGTCGACTTGCCGCTGTCACCGGAACCAATAAGACAGTTAAGGCCCGGCTTGGGGTGCCAATTCAGACTTTTTATACCGCGGAAGTTCTCTATTTCGATTTTTCTGATTGTAGCCATCTGCCTGCCAATAGAATCGCCAAAGTCAGCGCAGTAGGACACGATGAGTCGTCGGCTACAACTGTAGGCCGATCCCGGTCCCCCACTTTGGTGGGTCGCATGTCTGCTTGTTCCATGTGTATCTTAGTAGTAGACTAGCTTCTTGAAGCTCCAAACCGGTCATCGATGGGAGAATGCCATGCGGGCAATTTTGCGCCCTCATTCAGGTCGTTCGAGGGTTTTTGGTCCGGTACGAAGAGTTGCCGTTCGTCATGACTTCCCGCGTTTCGGTGTGTCATCTGCGTATTGACATTATCGGCCCCGACACTATTATCAGTCATACCTTATGACCGGTGCTCCCTGACTTGGCCTTAGTCGCCTTGTTACAGCCCGGTCTTCTAATTTCTGGACATCGCCGCATCAACAATGAAGTACCTCAAACAGTACAAGTTGATTGATGAATGCATCGACATTATGTTGATGAGAGGTATGGGCATCCCTGATCGGGGCCGTGCCGAGCGCTCTCTGCACCGCATCGGATACTACCGGCTCAGCGCGTTTGGGTATCCGTACCGTGATTTCTGTACCATCCCGACGCCAGAGGGCGAGACGGAGCAAAAGGTACGATGCGACAAGTTCAAAGAGGGCACGACGTTCGATCATGTCATCAATTTCTATCTCTTTGACAAGGCCCTGCGCATAACGCTCCTGGACGCGATAGAGCGCATCGAGATCGCAGTCAGGACCGCGATGATTGAAGTTCTTGGGGAGCTGGACCCACATGCACATCGCGACAGGCGCTCATACAAAGATCGCTTCAGCGAGCTAGATGCTGAAGGCAATACGCCGCTCAGCCGCTTCATCGAGGGACTGGACCAGCACTTTAAGAGCTCAAAGGAAGACTTCGCGAAGCACTTCTCCCAGAAATACTGCGGCCCTGCGCCAATCTGGATCGAAGCAGGGACATGGACTTGGGGCAACTTGACTTACATCATCGCCCACCTGTCCGACAAAAATAAAATGGCAATTGCGGCGCGCATCCACCCGGACCTACCCATGAAGACCTTCGCCTCTTGGATCACGGCGCTCAACGACGTCCGCAATAGCTGCGCGCACCACGCCCGGACGTGGAACAAGCCTCTGGTAAACAGCCCAGGCGTCCCTAAAAAAACGACATTTGAGGAACTCGACCACCTCCGCCAGCCTAGGATGGGGGACGATGCGCCCACAAAGAGAATCTACAGCGCGATCGTCATTATGATCTTCATCCTGCGTCGGTACTATCCACACACAGAGTGGCACATTCGTCTGCGTGACATGATCTTATCACAGGACCTCCCTTACGAGATCCGCCCACAGACTGCCGGGTTCCCGAATGGCTGGGAGCATGAATCTATCTGGAATTGACATTCTAACCTTCACCCATACGAAATCGCTACGCGATTGCAGCCGTCAACTTCGACGCGACTCACGTCCCGTGTTGCCGCGAAGCCGCCATCTCGACCTACGATGCGGCTTCTCTGAGGGCGCGATACACGCTGGCCCGACCTATGTTCAGCGTCTTGGCGATTTCTGTTGGTCCCATCCCGTTGGACCTAAGTCGGCGGATCTCAGCAACATCGACGTGAGGCTTCCTGCCTTTGTAGACTCCTCTGCCTTTTGCTGCGGCGATGCCCTCCATCTGCCGCTCTCTGCGGAGGTTCGTCTCGAACTCAGCAAACACGCCGAGCATATCGAGGAAGGCTTTACCGGCCGCCGAGCTGGTGTCGATCGGCTGTTCTGTCGCCTTCAGCGTCACCCCTTTTTGCTTGAGCAGCCGTACGATGTCCTGCAGATCCCCAACTGACCGCTGAGAGCGGCGGTGCAAAAGTCGTCCACGGTAGCGGCGGCATAATGCTTCTGCGGGCGGAGTAAAATCCGGCCACCTATTTCCTTTCTGCAATGATCGCAGGAGGGACAGGGGATCTACACCGTGGAATTATACCTCAAGGTTCGCCTGGCTGTTTCCGAAGGGATGACGCAGCGTCAGGCAGCAAAGTATTTCAACATATCGCGCGACAGCGTGGCCAAGATGGTGGCCTATTCGACGCCGCCCGGCTATCAGCGGCGATCACCGATCCGGCGTCCGAAGCTTGATGCGTTCGTTTCGACGATCGACCATTGGCTCGATGAAGACCTGAAGGTGCCGCGCAAGCAGCGCCATACGGCCAAGCGGGTGTTCGACCGCCTGCGCGACGAATGCGGGTTCACCGGCGGCTACACGATCATCAAGGATTATATGCGCGATCGGGATCAGCGCCGACAAGAGGTGTTTGTGCCGCTGTCGCATCCGCCCGGCCATGCGCAGGCGGACTTCGGTGAGGCGACGGTCGTGATTGGCGGCGTGGAGCAGAAGGCGCGCTTCTTCGTGCTCGATCTGCCGCATAGCGACGGCTGCTATGTGCGGGCCTATCCGGCGGCGGTGGCCGAGGCCTGGGTCGACGGCCACATCCATGCATTTGCCTTCTTTGGGGCCGTGCCACAGTCGATCGTCTACGACAACGACCGTTGCCTGGTGGCGAAGATTTTGCCTGACGGCACCCGCAAGCGCGCGACGTTGTTCAGCGGCTTCCTGTCCCACTACCTTATCCGGGATTGCTATGGCCGTCCCGGCAAGGGCAACGACAAGGGGAACGTCGAGGGTCTCGTCGGCTATGCCCGGCGCAACTTCATGGTGCCGATCCCGCAGTTTGCGACATGGGAGGCGTTCAACACCTTTCTGGAGGAGCAGTGCCGGAAGCGCCAGCGCGACAGGCTGCGCGGCGAGAGCGAGACGATCGGCGAGCGCTTGCGGCGCGATCTGGCTGCCATGCGCGCCTTGCCAGCCTCGCCATTTGATGCCTGCGACCAGGCAAGTGCCAAGGTGACGGCGCAGTCGCTGGTGCGCTACAAGACCAACGACTATTCCGTCCCGGTCGCCTATGGCCATCAGGATGTGTGGGTGCGCGGCTATGTCAACGAAGTGGTCATCGGTTGCCGTGGCGAGATCATCGCCCGCCATCCTCGGTGCTGGGAACGGGAAGACGTCGTCTTCGATCCTGTCCATTACCTGCCGCTGATCGAGCAGAAGATCAATTCGCTGGATCAGGCAGCGCCCCTCCAGGGCTGGGACTTGCCGCAAGAGTTCGCTACGCTGCGCCGGTTGATGGAAGGCCGCATGGCCAAGCACGGCCGGCGTGAGTACGTGCAGGTCCTCCGCCTGCTGGAGAGCTTCGAACTCGCCGATCTGCATGCGGCGGTGAAGCAGGCGATCCAGCTTGGCGCCATTGGCTTTGACGCCGTCAAGCATCTGATCCTGTGCCGGGTGGAACGCCGGCCGCCCAGACTGGACCTGTCCATCTACCCCTATCTGCCGAGGGCGACGGTCGAGACGACCTCGGCGAAGGCGTATATGCGTCTCCTGTCGTCGGATGCGGGAGAAGCCGCATGAACACCGAAGCACCCGAGATCCTGCTCGCGCACTATCTCAAGGCCCTGAAGCTGCCGACCTTCCAGCGCGAGCACCAGAAGCTGGCCCGGCTATGCGCAACCGAGGGCGTCGATCACGTCGGCTACCTGTTCCGGCTTGCCGAACGGGAAACGATCGAGCGGGATCGCCGCAAGGTCGAACGTCGCATCAAGGCGGCCAAATTCCCGGTCGTCAAAAGCCTGGATAGCTTCGACTTCACAGCTATCCCCAAGCTCAACAAGATGCAGGTGCTGGAACTGTCCCGCTGCGAATGGATCGAGCGCCGCGAGAACGTCATTGCTCTCGGTCCCAGTGGAACCGGCAAGACGCATGTTGCTCTCGGCCTCGGCCTGGCCGCCTGCCAGAAGGGCTTGTCCGTCGGCTTCACCACGGCCGCCGCCCTGGTCAGTGAGATGATGGAGGCGCGTGATGAGCGGCGTCTTCTCCGCTTCCAGAAGCAAATGGCGGCCTACAAGCTACTGATCATCGACGAGCTGGGCTTCGTCCCGCTATCAAAGACCGGCGCGGAGTTGCTGTTCGAGCTGATCTCGCAACGCTATGAGCGCGGTGCCACCCTGATCACCAGCAATCTGCCTTTCGACGAATGGACCGAAACCCTGGGATCCGAGCGTCTGACCGGCGCGTTGCTCGATCGCATCACCCACCACGTCAACATCCTCGAGATGAACGGCGACAGCTATCGTCTCGCCCAGAGCCGCGCCCGAAAGGCCGGCTGACACCTCTCAAAAAATCGCCGCCCCCGCCTGAGACCCCCGCTCGGGCTACGCCCTCCCGGCGGTCTCAGGCGGCCGCCATAGTGGCCGACTTTTGCTCCGCCCCGTGGCCGGTTTTTACTCCGCCGTTGACATATGAGCGATACCAGTCCCTGGAAGACTATGCTGATGACTTTATCGAAGTAGTCGAGGAAACTTGTTCTGAGCCAGCAGTGTTCGTAGGTCACTCGGTGAGCGCGATGATTGGAGTACTGGCTGCATGCAAACGGCCTGACCTCTTTCGACAACTGATCCTCATTGGCCCTTCGGCTTGCTACCTGAACGACGGCGAAAGTTATCTCGGAGGGTTCGAGAAACAGGATATCGAAGGGCTGATCGATGCCATGCAATCCAACTATCTCGGTTGGGCAGGTCAAATGGCACCCGCGATCATGGGTAACTCCGAGCGTCCAGAGCTGACGGACACGCTGCGCGCGAGTTTCTGCAGAACCGACCCTGAGATCGCCAGGCATTTCGCCGCTTTGACCTTCTGGAGCGATAACAGATCAGACCTGGCAAAGGCTTACACACCGGCGCTGGTCTTGCAATGCGCCGAGGACGTCATCGCACCGGTTGAGGTTGGCCAATACGTAGCCGACCAAATGCCGAATGCGACCTTTGTTCAACTCAAGGCAACGGGACATTGCCCACACGTCAGTCATCCGGCTGAGGTCATCCAAGAGATCGAACGATATGTCGGGTCAGCAAACTCTCATCTCTGAAGCATACAATGGCGAGGCTGATTGGAACGATGCGCCGTGTGCGTTGGTAGTCGTTGACGCCAACTTTTGTATCCTGCGCGCCAACGCCTGTTTCGGCGGAATGACCGGCGCGTCCGAACGACAGATGATCGGCGAGCGAATTAGCCGGAAGTTTACGACCGCAAGTCGGCTCTATCTCGAGAGTGTGCTCATTCCGCTTCTGCACATTGAAGGGCGCTGCCAGGAGGTTGCACTCACTATGCAGGGAAATGCCGAGCCATCGCCGGTTCTGGTCAATATCTCGTTGCGCAACCACCTGGGTCCTCGGGTTTACGATGTGGCGCTTTTTCCAGCCTCCGCTCGGCGCTCGTTTGAAGAGCAACTCGTGGGACTGAGACAAGATTCCGAACGTCGGGCATCATGGCTCGCACAGCTTGAAAAGCTGTCTGGCGTGGGTGCCTGGACTTATGAAGTGAGAAGCGGCCGACTGTTGTGGTCAGATCGGATCTACGAGCTCTACGGGATACCGCACGGTGATCAAGTGACATTAGAAATGGCTCTGGAGCCGCTATCTGCGGATGTACGCCAGGGCATCGAAGCTATCACGAAGGATCCTGAGCTATGTGTTGAGCCCATGGTGCAGGAGTTCGATTTTCGCCATCCCTCGGGACAGGTGCGCCGCTTCAAAAGCGCTGGGCAGTACAGCCTGAACCATCAAGGCGAGCCCGTGATACAGGGTGTGCTCCAGGATGTGACAGACGCCCATAATCGCCAGCTTGATCTTTGGAACGCCGCCCACATCGATCAGATGACGGGTCTTGGAAACCGATACCTGTTCAACGCAGAGCTGGGACGCAGAGCAGATATTACGCAAGCGGTTGAACCGTTCAGCTTGATGGTACTCGATCTCGATGGCTTCAAGGCCGTCAATGATACGTTTGGTCATCATGCCGGTGACGCAGTCCTGCGAACAATTGGTCAGAGGATAAGCAAGCTGGGGTCGTCGATGGCCTTTCGGCTCGGCGGCGACGAGTTTGCCATGATCCTCGAACGGGACCAGGGCGCGGATACCGCTGACACTTTTGCACGCCGGTTGCTGTCGGAAATATGTCGACCGATCGACATTGGCAGACAGGACGTCACTGTCAGTGCGTCGATTGGCATCTCGGCATATCCAACTGATGGCAAGGACAGTGACGCTATTCTTCGCGCCGCGGATTTTGCCATGTATGCAGCAAAGAATTCCGGCAAGAACAGTTACGCTCGCTTCCGCCCACAACTGGGCGAGGGAACATAGCTGGTTGCCGCATCGGCCGATCATGACGATCTGGCTGCACTACCAACTGATAAATGACTGATTTTACTCCCGTTGTGGGGAGGGGGCTCAAATGCATCTCATGTCGACAAAACTCGAACGCGCGAAACTTGCGTCTCTCGAAACGATCTCCGCGAACATTATGATCGCGGACGAAAAGTTGAACATCCTCTACGTGAACGGTGCGACGCGTAGGTTGCTTGAAGCCGCCGAGCATGAAATGCGAGCAGAACTGCCGCAGTTTTCGATGGCGAAACTGGTCGGCTCGAACATCGACATCTTCCATAAAAATCCGCAGCATCAGAGGACGATGCTGGGTGCTCTGAAGAGCAGGCACGACGCAACGATCAAGGTGGGATCGCATGTCTTCGATCTGATCGTGACGCCCTTGAAGACCGGTGGAAAGACGGTTGGCTATGTCGTCGAGTGGGCTGATGCGAAAGCGCGGATTGAAAACACCGATTTCCGCAACCAGCTGAGAGCCATCAGCAGAGCTCAGGCCGTGATCGAGTTCAGGCCTGACGGCGAGATTATCACGGCCAACGAGCATTTTCTAAATGCTGTGGGTTACGGCCTCGAAGAACTCAAGGGCAAAAACCATCGGATGTTCCTATCCAGCGGATCTGATGGTGATGCAGAATACGAGGCAATGTGGTCAGATCTCAGAGCTAATAAGCCAATGCTCGGCGACATCGTCCGTTATGGCAAAGGAGGCCGTCGCGTTTACCTCAACGCCTCTTACAATCCGATCACCGACGACAGCGGTCGTGTGGTGAAAGTGGTCAAATTTGCCAACGATGTCAGTGATCGTGTGTCGGCGGTGACGCAGATTTCAGACGCACTCCAGAAGCTTGCTAGCGGGGATCTGGATTGCAAGATCGCCTCGACTTTCTCCGGCACCTTCGAGCCGATGCGCAGCAACTTCAACGAAACCGTTGACCAGCTTTCGTCAGCACTCGGTGCCGTTTCCAGGTCCGCAAGCGTAATTGAGATGGGGGCGAAGGAAATCGCACAAGCTTCGAACGATCTGTCGCGTCGCACGGAACAGCAAGCAGCTGCACTCGAGGAGACAGCCGCAGCGCTTGATGAAATCACGGTCAATGTCGCCAATGCCTCAAAGCGGGCCGATGAGGCGCGCTCTGCGACAGAAGATGCTAGCCGAAGCGCCCGCCACTCCGCTCAGGTGGTTACTCAAGCCATCGGTGCGATGGACAAGATCGAGCAGTCCTCGAAGGAGATTTCGAACATCATCAGTGTCATTGATGAGATTGCGTTTCAGACCAACCTGCTTGCGCTCAATGCAGGCGTCGAGGCTGCAAGAGCAGGTGAGGCGGGTAAGGGCTTCGCTGTTGTTGCCCAGGAAGTCCGCGAACTTGCCCAACGCTCGGCGAAGGCCGCCAAGGAGATCAATCAGCTGATCAAAAGTTCCTCGGACGAGGTCAAGACGGGGGTTAAGTTGGTGGCTGATACCGGCGTCGCGCTCGAAGGTATCCAGAACAATGTCGCGAGCGTCAACGAGCACATGACTGCCATCGCTGGCGCAGCAAAAGAGCAGGCGATCGGGCTGTCGGAGGTGAACAGTGCCGTCAACCAACTCGATCAGGTAACGCAGCAGAATGCCGCGATGGTGGAGGAGTCCACGGCAGCCAGCAATGCTCTCCTTAACGAGACTGAGGGTCTGCGACAGTCGCTGTCGCGCTTCGGGAAAAGTCCGGCAGACACGGCAGCGCCTCGTCGAACACCTCGATTGGCTGCGTCCAGCAGGTAGCAACGCGCATCGGCTTCTGGAGGAGTTAAAGCCACATCCGGTCACTGAATTGTGATCATAGCTAAAGAGAGGGAACCAAAAGATCAATGGAAATCGAAACACCTCAGTCGGAGAGCGAGACCGGCGTGTTGTCAATCCAGTTGTAGGCTGCCTGGACCAAGTCGAGGTCGGATGCGCAACTGACTGCAGCAGTCGCGACGACCATTTGGGCAACGGCATCTGCTACGTCGCTGCGTTTGTGGTCGTCCGCCTTCAGGACGATTTGCCTCAGTTCATCGCCATCTCCGCCAGCAGCGTAGAACAGGCCGATCGCAGCGGTCATCAGTTTTTCCCGCTTGTCCGGGCTGAGGCCCACCTGCTGCAAAAGGTCCAGCGCTGCCAAGCGTTCAACGATGCGGTTCTGCAGTTCACTCATTCGATGCTCCGTTACTCCGTGTGGTTAGTCCATCAACCGAGCAGCGCGGCCGCTGCGCCGCTGGGCGCTGTTGTAGTATTGCGAAGCCTGCTGAACGGAACGGTGTCGTGATTGCTCCATCGCTTCGGGAAGAGGAATGCCACGATTAGCAGCTTCTGTCAGGTAGCCAGATCGTAGACCGTGGGCCGAAAACTCAGCCGGATCGAGCCCGGCCATTTCTACGCGCTGCTTGACCATGTCATTGATCGCCTTCGGGTCCAGCGGCCGGCGCGAAACATTCCCCCAGCAATCGATCGCCCGGAAGATACTACCCTTGTCGATCTTTGCAGCATCAAGCCAGGCGTTCAGGGCATCAACGGGACGTCCAGCAAGATAGACCACTTCATCGTTTTCAGCGCCGCTGGTCTTTGTGCGGCCCAGATGAATGGAAAGAGAGGGCAAGGGAGGGCCACTATCGACCTCGATAGGATCCTCCTGCTGTAACTGTTCTTTCCGGAGTCTCGCGATCTCGCTGCGGCGACGGCCGCCCGAGCCAAAGGCGACCATTAGGATCGCACGGTCTCTGACATCACGAAGGCTTCCCGTCGTGCAGGTTCCGAGCAGTCTCGACAGAATATCCCCTGTGACGGCCTTGGCGCTTTTCCGCTTCCTTGGCCGGGGTGTCGCGCGCACGGCCAGTCGGATTGCGGACTTGAGCGCAGGGGAGCTGAAAAAGCCATCCAGTCCGCGCCATTTCGTCAGCGTCGACCAGGTGGCAATACGCCGGCGCACGGTATCAGGCGCATGAGGGCCGATGGATCGCAGCAAACCCTGGAGCCGAAGCTTATCCTCGACATCTAGTGGCATCCCGTGTTCCGGATCCGTCAGACGTTTTCCTGGATCCCAAAGATGATGCGCCACAAACTTCAAAAGCAGGGCTTCGGGTGCCGGCCAGGAAAGGGAACGGCCTGTCGCAGCGAGGGACCAGGCCTGCAGATAGGCAAGATCTGACGTCAGGGCTCGAAGGGTGTTTTCTCCCATTCCCTCGTTGACCAGATGGCGCAGCGTCTCGACATCCTGATCCGTCAGCAGCTCGGCGAGTTCGTCACGACGCTCCATCGGCAAGACGGACGCGATTGTATCGAGCTCTTCCACGCGGCGCGCGAGTGTGTCGCTGCTGGGAAGGACGTTTGGAGCTTTCCGCGTCATCTTGCGCGTCCAGGTTCTTTGAGGAGTTTGCAAAAGTTCCGGAAAGCCCGTATATTCCGGAACAAAGGAGATCTGCCATGACGTCGATTGTGACAGCAGCTGCGGTTTCGAAGAATTTCGGAGCGTATCAGGATGCGGCCGTGCGGGAGCCGGTGATCATCACCAAGAACGGCCGGCCGCGCACAGTGCTCTTGGCCTATGAAGATTATCTCCGGCTGGCCAAGCGCGATCGGAAGGTCAATCTGACGGCTGCGATCAGTGACGACGAGCTTGCCGCGATCGAGGCTTCGACAATGGAGCCAGGCCTGGATCATCTCAATTCCGAACTGCTGATGGACAAGAATGCTGCCGACTGAACCCAAGGTCGGCTGGGTCTTCCGTTATTCCTATCTCTGGCACTGGCAGCATCTGGAAGGACGAGAGGAGGGGGACAAGGATCGTCCTGCTCTTGTGCTGGCGATTGTTTCTTTGCTCGAAGATGGGACACCTGCGGTTCGTGTCCTGCCGATCACGCATTCCCCACCGTCTGATCCCAGCGAAGCAATAGAAATCCCACCTGCCACCAAGCGCCGCCTGGGTCTCGATGATGAACGGTCGTGGATCGTGCTGACCGAAAGCAACCGCTTCGTCTGGCCGGGACCTGACGTTCGCCCTGTTGACAGCGAGAGCGGATATCACGGGCCGCTGCCCCCGGCGTTGTTCGAGGAGGTGAAGCGCCGGTTTGTCGAGCTCGCCCGAAGCCAGCGTCATAGAGCGACGCTTCGTAGCGATTGAGCAGCTCTTCATACGATTGCTCATCTTCAAATTCCGCGCATCCAGCTGCCGTTCCCACCATGATTTGCCACGAATCTACGCATTCAGGACGCCGAAATCAATCACCTCCGATAAGCGATACTTATCGGTGGTGAGCCACCGGGGGCTGTTGTATGGCATGTGTAGAACCGTAGTTTCGCGATAGCTTTCGCTTAGCAAATGATTTACCATAAAAACAATGCCTTACGATCTCGCCAAATTGCCCATCCAGAGCCTGCTGCGGGTAAGCGGGGCTAATCCGGTGGCAATGCCGAGAAAACCTGCAGTTTCGGGAGCTTGTGCGCGCTGGCAGGACCGGCTGCTGAGAGGGCAGGGTGGTCGTCAGAGCCGCGCCGCAACCAGGGATGCGAGCGGGGCAATAGGATGATCTTTGTCGCTGATCCTCAGCCGATCGCCGAGGTAGTGCCAGAACGACAGGCCGAGCTTCTGGCAGGTCTTCGAAAGGCCCAGCATGCTGTCGCGCGCCTGTCGGCCGTTGCGACTGACGGTGCCCCCGGAAATCTTCCGCTTGATGACAAAGCCGCGCAGATCGCGCTCCGACGCATTGGTGTGGAGCGGGATCTCCGGCCGCTCCAGAACCCGCAGCAGCTCCGGCTTGCGACGCCTCAGCCGAAACAGCAGTTTGTCGAGATCGCCATAGCCGGTGCGGATGGAGAAAATCCGGTCGAAGCGGGCCTGCAGGCCCTTGGCCATAGCTGGGTCAGGCCTTCGTCGATAGGCTTTGAGAGCCTTGTAAAAGTGCCAGATGAGCTCGCGCAGGGTTTCGACGTGCTTCACCTGGCCGGGCGTGGCCGGCATCAGTTTCTGCAGCAGCCGTTCGGCATGGACCCAACACAGCGCGTGTGTACCAACCCGAAACTGCCCGGCATCGTCGGAGACGATCACCGCGTTTCCAACCAGGCCATGATGGCGGATGGCGCCCCATATGCCGGCCTCAGCGAACGGCCGAAGCGTCTCCGTGTCGAAGATGTCGATGCCATGTTCGGCGAGATGCTGGAGGAAGGGCACCCGGTTGGCAAACCTCAGCGGTTCATGGGTGTTCAACCGGGCAGCAAGGGCAGGGTCGACCTGCCGGTCTTCCAGCAGTGCGAAAGCGGCGTCGTTGAGAACATAGTCCTGATAGTTGCCGCGCAGCAGGGCGAGGAAGTTCAGACGCGACTTCGAAGACGCCGTTCGAAAGGCTGTGAAATGCTCGCCGCCGATATGCGTCGTATGAAAATTGCGGTTGGCGTGACGGGCACCGGTGTCGTCGACCGTCACATAGGGCGCCGAGACGAGGCCAGCGTGGAGCACTGCGGCATCCTCGGCGTGGAAACCATCCAGCCTTTCTGTCAGGAACCGCACCACTTGGCGTTTGGAGATCTCGACACCGACGTCGTTGAGCAACGTCGTCATTCGCTGCGTCGTGACCTGGCCATGCGCATGCAGCATCAGACAGAACCGTCGCAGATTGGGCCCAAAGCCACCTCTTATCCCCGCGGGCAGCTGTGCTGTGATGGTGTCTCCGTCCGGCGTCACCCAGCACTCCCGCCGGTAACGAACCACCTCGACCTTGAGCACCAGATCCCGGACGAAGCAGTCCTTGTAGCCCTTGAAGCGCGATCCGGGCGGTACACTGGCAGGCAGCACCTCTTCACGCGTCACCCGCTTCGTGTCGTTCTTCGGCCCTCGCGGCCGGGGCGCCGGATCCTTGCCCGAGAGCGGCTTGTCACCCGTCGCTTTCTCCATGCCCGACGGTCTGAAGGGTGGGCGGGGCGGCAGATTTTTCAGGCGCGCAATCTCGTCGCGCAGAAGCTGGTTGTCGATCTTCAGCCGGGTGTTCTCAAGCCTGAGCTGATCGTTCTCATCCCGAAGCCTCTGGTTTTCAGCTTCGAGCTTCTCAATCCGGGCGTCTGCCCGATCAGCACGCTCCACCAGGCCGGTCACGAGCTCGCGCAGCGCCTTCAGCGACAGCGTGTCAGCATGCTCGGCCATGGGCAGGCGGCGCTTCGTCATCATGGGAGTGAATCATGAATTACCGGAAACAGGAATCTGGAGGGTTCTGTGAGGTCCGACCGCTGAGCGTGCGGTATTCACTGACCGGACCTCATTGAAGCCGGATTGAACGAAGCCGCGGGTTGTTTGGCACTATGGGGATTTAGCCGCAGCGGTTGATGGCGACTGTTGGGGTCGCGCTTTGAAGGATGTCGTTGACAGATGGGGCATGAGAACCAGAGCGGCATATGGTGCGCTTTGGTGGTTGCTTTCGGCGGGTTGAGGTGGCGCTAACGCCAGGTGCCAGTTCTTTTTATATGCCACCGGCGTAATCGGCCAAAGCGTGGCTCCCGCGGCCGCTCGACATGCCGACGCTGATCGCTGGACTGATCGAATTCCGGGCATAGTCATGAACTGTCGTCCCATGCTGGTCGGCAGACAGGCTGGAGTGGGGTCCACGCGCCTATGATTGTCATGGCTCCACCGCAACAGGGGCATCGGTGTGCCACAGGTGTTGGCCCTGCCTCCGGTTCTTCGACCTGCTGTTCTGGCGGCGGGACGTTGAGCAGCCTTCGGCAGAGGTCCAGCTTCACTTGCCGATGACCATTGGCAAGCAGACCGTAATGACGAATGCGATGGAAGCCGTCTGGCACGGTGTGCAGCAGGAAGCGACGGATGAACTCGTGTGCATGGAGCGTCATCCGCTTTTGGCCAGCGCCGGTTCGGTAATCCTTCCATCGAAAGGTGACGCGATCGCCGTCCATGCTGACGAGGCGGGAATTGGAGATGGCGATGCGATGGGTGTAGCGACCTAGATAGGCTAGCACCTGTCCGGGTCCTGCAAATGGCGGCTTGGCATAGACCACCCAGTCGATACGGCGGGCTGCTTTAACGGTTCGATTGAAGGCGGCAGGATTAGCCAGGCCGGCAATGTCGCCGAAGAACTGAAGCTGGCCGAGCTCGAAGGCCTGCTTCAAGTGCTCGAGAAACAGCCGCCGGAACAGGCGGGACAAAACGCGCACGGGCATGAAGAAGTTTGGCCTGAAAGCAACCCATCTGGACCGCTCGATAGACAATCCGCCGCCCGGCACGATGCAATGGACATGCGGGTGATACTGCAGGTTCTGGCCCCAGGAGTGCAGCACCGCGATGAAGCCAATCTCGGCACCGAGATGTCTAGGATCGGCCGCAAGCCTGCGCAGCGTCTCGGCGACGGCGCGAAACAGGATGGCATAGACCGCCTCCTTGTTCTGGAAGGCGATTGCTGCAATCGCTTGCGGCACGGTGAACACGACGTGGAAGTAGCCGACCGGCAGAAGGTCTGCCTGCCGCGCTGCAAGCCAGTCGCGGCTTGCCTGTCCCTGGCATTTTGGGCAATGCCGGTTGCGGCAGGAATTGTAGGCGATGCGGAGCGTGTCACAATCCTGGCACTGCTGGACATGTCCACCGAGGCGCGCGGTCCGGCACATCTCGATGGCGCTCATGACCCGACGTTCGACACGCCCGAGATGAGCGTCGTGTGTTAGACGATATCGTTCGCCCTGGCGGCGAAAGATGTCCGCCACCTCCAGTCCCGCCACCATGGCGAGACGTCCTCAGCCTGGCGGCACCACCTCCAGCGTCAGGCGGTCGAGGGGGCTGGTCGTGCTGCGGATCAGCCGATTGGATACCTTCGTGTAGCGGGCCGTGGTGGACAGATTGTTGTGGCCGAGGAGAACCTGGATGATCCGAATATCGGTTCCGCTTTCCAGAAGATGGGTGGCAAAGCTGTGGCGAAGTGTATGCACCGTCACCCGTTTGTCGATGCCAGCGGCAGTCCGCGCCGAACGGCAGGCCGAGTGCAAGACTTGGACACTGATCGGCATGGTCTCGTCCCTGCCCGGAAACAGCCAGAACTGCGGTCGTGCCAGTTTCCAGTACGTCCGCAAGATACCCAGCAACTGACCCGAGAGCATCACGGTTCGATCCTTGCCGCCCTTGCCATGCTCGACGCTGATGACACCTCGTTCACTGTCGATGTTGCCGACTTTGAGACTGACTGTCTCCGAGGCGCGCAGCCCTGCCGCATAAGCTGTCGTCAGCGCTGCTCTTGTCTTCAGGCTTGGTATCGCTTCGAGAAGAGACCGGTAATTTCTCTGGGGTCGGACACGGGTTGTTAGGTCAGTGCAGTTCATCAGCATCGCTTTGTTCGGAGAGGCAGCGATGGCGGTGGAATGGACGATCACGATCGAGGGGAAGAACGAGTTCGGCGACGTTTGCAGGAAGGCCGTTCATATCGACAAGAGTTGGGAACGTCTATTTGACGGCGGCATTGGCCTGTCGATTGAGGACAGCAAGACGATCATGACGGCGCTGCAAAGCGCAGTCGTAGCCCATGAGGCAGAGACCTACTCCCTCTTCCGTCGGGTCTGCCCGGATTGCCACACATTCCGGCCGGTTAAGGACTACACATCACGCCGGATCCGAACTGTATTCGGCACAGTGGAGGTCCGCAATCCTCGCTGGATGCTGTGCCGGGATTGCCACCCGGGCATGGACGGCGCCTTTGCGCCGCTGAAAGAAATCTGCCCCGATCGAGCGACGCCCGAACTGTTGGAGCTGAGTGCCCGTCTGGGAAGCATGATGCCCTACCGGCAGGCAGCCAAGGTGCTGGCCGAGTTCCTGCCGATTGAACCCACCGAGACGTACGCGACCGTGCGCAAGCGGACCATCAGGATCGGCGAACGGCTCGACGACCAGATTACCCGGGAAACATGGAAGGCGAGAGCTCAAGCGGATGATCGTAGCCAGCTTGAGCTGCAGCTCCCGGGCGATCACCGCAAGGAATTCGTCATCAGCATCGATACCGCTTATGTTCGCAGCGCGGACCCAAATGCAGCGCGAAGCTTCGAGCTCGTCGTTGCCCGATGCGGCCGCGGAGGACGAGGCGAACCAGGTGGTCGCTACTTCGTCACCGGTAGCACCGCTCAACAAGCAATTCGCGACCGCGCCCTCCACACGCTTGAAGGGGTCGGATATCGCGGCTATGGCGATGTGACGGTGATTTCGGACGGCGCAGAAGTTCTCAAGCGAGTGCCCCGCGCCATGCCGAAGCCGACAACCCACATCATCGACTGGTTCCACATCGCCATGAAGATCCAGCCCATGCAGCAGATTGCCAATCACATCGCGCGATCGCAGCCCAGTCCCCTTGAAGCGCTTCCAACCATAGACAGAGACATCAGAGCAGTGAAATGGCGCTTGTGGCACGGCCGCGTGGATCGTGCGATCGGGGACCTGGAGCGGCTCTTGACGAACCTGCAGGGATCAACGCAGATAAACGAGCTCTCGATCGCACGGCTGCACAGCCTCGGCTTGCAACTCCTGACCTATATCCGCTCGAACCGTGGTGCGATTGTCGACTATGGAAAGCGCTACAGAGCTGGGCTCCGTGTTGCTACGACCCTCGCTGAGTCGGCCGTGAATTCTCTCGTCGGGAAGCGGATGGTGAAAAAGCAGCAGATGCGGTGGTCGCTCCACGGTGCGAATATGCTCATGCAGGTTCGAACTGCGGAGGCAAATGGCGAACTCCGTAATCGATTGCGGGCACCTTTCCGACAGACTGAAGTAAACGTACCACCGCTATTCAAACCACAACCGCCCCTACTGCACGCCGCCTAACCCCAGAAAAATTACCGGTCTCTTTGTAGGGTTGAGTCAAACTCTGCTCATGACTGGGTCTTGCCGTGTTCGACTAATAGCTGTCACGTGGTAATTTTAATATGGAACGGACAAATGCGAAGCGGTAACCTGCTGGCCCGTTTGGGAAAACAAGCCATCGCATGAGACGGGCACGGACGGAATTTGTCCCTTGACCGATACCATTGCACAGCTTTCGCGCTAACTTAGGCGCATGATTTTACTAAAACGATATCTCATACGACGATGGTTGATCTATCACCGCGGTCGAGCTATTTGCTTTATGCGAGGATCTTGGCACTCGTAAGGCTCAGTAAGTTAAAGCTCTGCGCCTTGATCGAATAACCTTGAGTTTCCCGCCACTTAAATCTGGCGAATGGTAAGGTAGTAAACAGGACATGATTGGCCACGTGCTGTCACGGTTAAGCCAGAGAGTGCGTGCTGCTTCACGGCGCTACTCCGGATTGGAGGCCAAGCTGAGAAGAGCTCTGACTGTGTTTTTGCATGAAAACAACAAGAGCGCTGGCGAGGGCTTTAGCCAGTATGAAATGCGCATCCCCTCACAGCAGAACGCCATCGATGCCATGCCAGGGTGGAGCTCTGCATTCCCACCATCGGCACAAGTCTCAGCCGGTACGATACCGCTCTTCGCTGACAGTCGCATCTTGAAAGCTCTGGCGACGCACGGCTCCATAGAAGGAACGCATGTTCTGGAAGTCGGACCGCTGGAAGGCATGCATACCCATATTCTCAGCGAACACGGGGCGGCACGCATCGATGCAATTGAAGCCAACAAGCTTTGCTACTTGCGCTGCCTAGTGACAAAAGAAATACTAAAACTCGACCGCGCCTCGTTTCATTTGGGTGACATCCAACTATGGTTGCGCGACACAGATATCCGCTATGACTTTGGCTTGGCGTCTGGCGTCCTCTACCATATGCCCGATCCCGGCGAATTTCTTTATCTTTTATCCCTTAGGGTAAAAGCAGTTTTCATCTGGACGCATTATTACGACGAAGCGGCAATGCCCAAGTCGGACGTCCGCCATAACCCGTTCACCGGCATCGTTGACTTACGCTCGGTGGCCGGCATGAATGTTCATTATCATGAACGTGGCTATCAGCATGCAAACACCGATGCTTCCTTCTGCGGAGGCATGAAGGACCGGCATTACTGGCTGCGCAAGCGGGAGATCATTTCCCTATTGCAACATCTGGGGTATGACGATGTCGTTATTCTAGACGATGATCCATCGCACAGCGGAGGTCCATGCTTTTCCATTCTGGCGAGGCAATCCGCTGCCCAATAGATTTCACCCATTGCTGCGAGCCCGACATTGCTCTTCAACCTCGAATATGATCACGGAGATGTCATCGAAGGATATATAATTCCCGATGGCTTCTCCGATGAGCCGTCAATCGCGGTGACTTGTGATGATGGCAGCGTCCTGACAATGAAATGTGATCAGGAGAAACTCGCCGTGGTGCAATCGGGGCGCCATGCAACTGGCATGGTTGGCTTCAGACTGACCAGCGATGTTATTCCGAGTCTGCCGATGGAACAACGTCTGGCAATTCATGACGCAAAGACAGGGCTACTGATATATCGACGCCCTCAGATTGCAGATCCAATCGGGATGAAGCTTTTGCGGCTTGAGCTCTCGATGCTGCCAATGCAAAAATTTGACCAGTTTTGCGGGAATCACTTCCAGTATTCTATTTCAGGAGCAGAGCGCTTTGGCCATGAGACAGCGCTTCAGGTCTTTCATCTGAACGCAGTCCCGTCGATCTACATCAGCGGGCGTCTCTTATTTCGCAATTATGAGGAGTTTCTCGACAAGGGCTTCCAGGTAATTGCCGATATACCGGACCCCTACTACGAGATGGCAGCCCGCCTGTTCATTCTTAAGCGCCTAGCGAAAGGCGGGGTTCCTTTCATCGGCGATCGTGACAAGATCCTGCTGGCTGCAGCGACGGAACATTTCGGCCAGGTCAACCTGTCCAGTGAACGCGAGCTCGCTCAGGCCTTCAAGAAGGCGCCAGAAAAGGTGCGGCAAGTCTTTACCTCCCCGACGACACGGCAACTCGTCTGCAGCTATCCGGAACAGAGTATCGGGCGGCGGGAAGTTGCTCCTGCTGTCGATGCATTGTCGCGCTTTGCCGTTATCGGCTATGGAGAAGACAATATGCATTTTCAGGATGCGGTGGGTGAACTGTTGGGTCTTGAAGGACACAATTTCCCCTTGGTTCCACGCCATTCTGTGCTCAAGGACCTCGCGGCCATTTTGCGCACCATGCCGATCACCGAACTTATTCTTGAGGAAGATCTCATCTTTGACCATTATGTGCGACAGGCAGTGTATCCGCATATCAGCCTAAACCGGGTCGAGGCATGACAAGGAGCTCGCTGGACACCGTCGAAACGGAACCGCCACGGGTTCGACTGGAGAACGAACCGCGCCAGGGGTGGCTGAGCCGGACAATGTCTCGGAGCAGCCCACAGGTCATAGAGGCTGATGAGATCGACGGGCCGGTCGATTCAACGCACGGAACAACTGCAGCAGGACGGAAGCCGCCGTGGCTGTTCATTTCGTTCATGGTGATGGTCATCCTGCCATTTCTTAGCGCGTTGGCCTATTTCTCGGTGTTTGCTAGCGATCAATATATAGCCGAAGCGCGTTTTGCGGTTCGGTCGCTTGCAGATGACGGCTCTGCTGAGAACACTGACATGAGCCTGATGAACATGCAGGCGGCCTCACAGGACGCGTATGTCATCACCAGCTTCATCCATTCGACAGAAATCCTGCGGCGGCTTGACGGTAAGGTGGACTACAGGTCGATGTTCACAGACAGGCAAGCCGACTATTTCAGTCGCTTTGAAGAAACAGCCTCGGACGAGGAGTTTCTGAAATATTGGGAGAGCAGGATTTCGGCTTATATCGATGGCCCGTCAGGTATCGTCACCCTATCCGCGCGCACATTTAGACCGGAAGACTCCGTTGAGCTTCTGACCGCAATCTTGCGCGAGAGCGAGATCCTCGTCAACGAAATGACACAACGCGCCCGTGAGGACATGGTCGGCAGCTTTAGGCAGGAGGTAAAGCGAACCGGTGAACTCTATCAGTCAGCCTTGGCGAACCTCAACCAATTCAGGCAGGAATCGGGACTGCTCAGCCCGGAGATCCAGGCCCAGGAAACGGGAAAACTACTGACGGGTCTTCTTGCTCAAAAAATGGAATTGGAAAGCCGGCTTTTCGTCATACAACAGTCGAATGGCTCCAATGCACCTGCATTTAAGCAGATGCAACTGGCCCGTGAAAGTCTCGATCAACAGATCGAGAACCTAAGGGGCGAGATGACCGGTGGCGCAGATTCATCCCTTGCCAATGTGATCAACAACTACTCTCGGGTGGAAACCGACAGGCTTGTGGCGGAAAAGCTTTATGAAGCCGCCCGCAACGCTTATGATCTCGCATTAAACGCCGCCATGCGCAAGGCATTGTACCTGACCGTTTTCGTACAACCTTCCCTCCCGCAAGAATCCCTTTATCCCAAGCGGATTAGTTCGCCATTGATGATCTTTCTCGTGCTACTTGCGTCCTGGACGACGCTTGCGCTCATCTGGGCGTCGGTCGAGGATCACCGTTTGTGAACCCGCTCCCTTCGAATGTGCAGATGTTTATTGAGGCACCTCCAAGGAGGCCGCTTCCATGATCCACTTCAGGAATGTGTCGAAGCACTTTAAGACACAGAACCACAAGAAGATCATCCTCGACCGGATCAATCTCGAATTTGCATCGGGAACGTCCTATGGGATCCTGGGTGTTAATGGTGCGGGAAAATCAACAACACTCAAAATGATTGCCGGTACAATCCTGCCAAACGCCGGGCGTATCAAGAAAACCGTACGCGTGTCTTGGCCACTCGGTTTTGCCAACGGCTTCCATCCACAGATGACCGGTAAGGAAAATCTCAATTTCGTATCGCGTGCTTATGGTGAAGATGTCCGGCGCGTGGCCCGCTTCGTCGATGAGTTTGCAGAATTGGGCGACTACATCAATGCGCCAGTACGAACATATTCCTCAGGCATGATGGCCCGACTGGCCTTCGGCCTTTCAATGGCTATTGAATTCGACTGCTATCTGGTCGATGAAATTACCGCAGTAGGCGACGCGCGATTTCAACAGCGCTGTAAAACAGCTTTCGACAACCGTCGCAAGAATGCTGATATCATCATGGTTTCCCACTCAATGGAAACGATCAAAGATTACTGCGACAAAGGGATGTTGCTCGTGGATGGGCGCGTCATGGTGTATGACGATGTCGAGCATGCAATCGAAGCCTATTATCGGCTGAACCGATAACTTCGATCGCACACACTCGAGATAGGTGGAGAGATCAGATCAGGTGGCGTTGTGACGGAAAGGCTTGAAGATCGCGGCAGCGAAACGCGCGGCCTTGCGGCGAGCAGAGAGATCTCTGAACGGCTTAGCGCGGCTGCGCGCAAGCTGCGCTTTTCGACATCGTCCCGCAGCAGTCTCTATCAGGCGGTCGGGCTGCGGCCACGGCTGATGGACAGGCTTTTCACATTTTCCCTGATTGCCCTGACCGTCCTATTCCTTGTGCTTCCGGTTTTAGGCGGGATCCTCTACTTCGGTTTTTTGGCATCGGACCAGTATGAATCCGAGACGCGCTTCACTGTGCGCTCGGCGACCCCTGCCCTTGGCAAGGATCAGATCGGCAAGGTCACCGGCATTCCGGCCGCAAAGATCGTTCAGGATACCCAAATCGTCGTGAACTTTATTACCAGCCATGAGATCCTGCGCATGATGGAGGGAGACCTCGATCTTCACCGACTATATGGCGCAACGACAACCGATTGGTTTGCGCGTTTACCAACAGATGCGACCGCAGAAGAAACACTGGAATACTGGCAGGGGATGGTCTCAACCTCAATTAGCCCTTCTAGCGGCATTGTCACTGTTCGAGCCAAGGCATTCTCGCCCGAGGATGCACAACGCATAGTACAATTGATCCTTGAGAAGTCGGAGATTGTGGTCAATCAGGTTAACGATCGTATCTGGAAGGATGTGATTGCAACAGCACAGGAGAATCTGGAGAACGCGACGAGGCAATTGCAAGAGGCTCGCACCACGCTGGCTAATGCGCGCAACGAAAACGGCGTTCTGTCCGTAGACGGCAGTTCACAGGTTATCACCACACTGTTGGCGACGATCGAGGCAGAAAGGATCAATCTGCAACAGCGATACGATACAAGCCGTTCTTCCGTTTCTGAAGATGCACCACAAATGCGGGTCTTGCGCCGGGAGATTGAGAGCAAGGAGCAACAGATTGCAGAGCTCAATTCACGTATTGCAGGTGAGGCAAAGACAGGTCGGAATCTCGCACAAATCTCACAAAACCTGTCACAATTCGAACTGGCTCAAGATCTGGCGGAAAGCCAGTTCGCCTCCAGCGTCAAGACACTCGAACAGGTTCAGTTCGTGAGCCAGCAGCAATTGCTTTACCTTGACAGCTTCTTGGAGCCACGCATTCCCGACCAAGCGCAATACCCGCGCCGCGGGTTATGGATTACTCTCACAATCGTTTTCGGGCTCATAGGTTGGGGCGTATCGATCGGATTGCTCTATTTTGCCCGAAACCAACTATCTCACTAAGATGTCGCTAGCTAACTGGCTCTATCGCCTTCTGCCAAGACCGGAGGCACGCAATCGGCATCGATTTGATCCCGCAGGCGTTCGCAGCGTTGTGGTCTTCAGGGCCGGCCCAAATCCGACCTACAGTTATTATCTTGAAAATCGCTTGGCCTGCCTCTCGCTTCCTGTGCAGGTCTACGATGCGCCCTGTCTGCCGCAGGACGGCCATGGCGAAGGGGCGTTTGTAATACTATGTAGATATGCCACGCCAGCACAGATTTGGTGGCTGATCAGACACCGTAAGCGGATTTCCGGTCTTAGTCTTCTTATTGATGATGACATCGCAGCTACTGTCATCGAAGGACAGTCGGCGCTCCCCTATCGCATGTATCTCTTCGGATGCGGGCTGCTGCCACTAATGGTGCTCAATCGGTGGATGACGCATGTCTGGGCATCCACCGAGGCTCTGGGTAAGGCACTTAGCACATCCGACGTCGTTCCGCCGCTGCCTTCAAATACGCAACTGCAGCATCATGGAAAGAGGGTAGAACACGGAACACGTTTGCGGCTCATCTATCACGCCACAGGTGCCCATGATGGCGAACATCGGTTCTTGATGCCGATCGTACAGCAACTCATGCACCGCTTCAGTGAGCTCCAATTCGAAGTGATAGCCTCGAAACGAGCCGCTCGAACCTGGGAAGACACACTGCACGAAGTGATCGACAGGGTTTCCATCCAGCCGAAAACAACATGGGAAGCTTATCTCGACGCAACCGCTAAGGCTGAGGGCGGTATAATGCTTGTGCCTCTTCTTTCGGGGCGGGTGAACTCGGTGCGCGCTGACACGAAACGCATCGATATCTGCCGCATGGGCCTTGCAGCTGTTTTCTCCGCTTCGCCAGTTTATGCGCGCCGCCGGGAACCGGACGACATTTTAATAGAAAATGATCCTGAAATCTGGATAGAGACCGTATCGCAATTGCTGCGGGATGCTGCTTTACGCGATATGTCCGGAAAAGCCGTTGTGAACTCTACGGCTCGCATGATCAGACACACCGGGCCATGGTTACCGGGACTGGAGAATTTCATCAATGCTCCTCAATCTGTCGACACGAAGAACACAACATGATCACGGCGGATAAACGACCAAAAAGTACTTTCTTAGATTTGCTTCGCGGCAGATTCAATGTGATGAAAGCCGTGATTCTGCGGGACTTGCGCACCCGTTTCTTCGATCATGGGCTCGGTTTCCTCATAGTACCGCTCTGGCCCTTGGCTCACATGGTCATTCTGCTGATTATCTATTCACTATCCGGCCGCAGCGTACCTTTTGGGGATAGCCTGAATCTATTTTTTGCTACCGGCCTCATTCCGACGCTGGCCTTCATGTATATCTCGCGTTTCATGTCACTTTCCATCGTTTTAAACCGCCCCATGATGGCCTTTCCGGCTGTAACTGCAGTTGATATCATGGCGGCACGCGCCTTCCTCGAAGTTGTCGCCGGCTATCTGACGCTGATCTTCATCTTCACGATCCTGACGATCCTTGGAGACAACCCGATCCCTTATGACATGGAACAGGCTGTCTTGGCCTATCTCGCTACCCTGCTTCTTGCGATCGGGGTCGGATCATTGGTCAGTGTTATCGTCATGTTTGTCCCGTTCTTCGTGACGGTCTATGCGCTTTTCATGATCGTCATCTATGTCGCGTCGGGAACGCTGTTCATCGTTTCAGCGCTGCCGGATCAGATAAGCTATATACTCTCGTGGAATCCGGTTGTTCATGCCGTGGACTGGATGCGGTCGGCCTATTATCCGACCTACAGCACCAAAATTCTCGATAAACAATATCTTCTCGGTTTTGGACTGGGATCGCTTTGCCTCGGTCTGACCCTGGAGCGGACCCTGCGCTGGAAGATGCTGGAAGGCTAAGGAACTATAAAATGGCGTACGAGCTTGTCACCAGTTCCGATGTCGCCCCCGTGCGCACTTCGGATAAGAACCATTGGCTAAGTACGGGTGACGACCCTTTCTTTCAGATCCAATTCGGAACATTCCGTAAACGCTTCGTCGTCATCTATCTCAACTCGCAATCCAGCTTGCTGGATCCTAGGATCTATGTGGATCACGGCAGCGGATATTCGGAATCCCGGGCGCGAAGTTTCGACACGGGCCGATCGTTCATTTTTATGGCTGACATTGGCTCTGTAGGTCTTATTCGCTCTCTGCGCATCGATCCCGCCAGTTGCCCCTGCCGGTTCGTATTGACCGTCGAGGGCTATGAAACCAGCGTCTCGGCCAATGCGGCCATAGAAGCAAGACTTTCAACGGATATGGCTGGCGCCAAGCTCTGTGACCTCGGTCGCTTGCCTCGCTTTGGCATTCCACGCCTGAGTTTGCCCTTTCGCCGCAAACACATCGATGTCGAGACATACGTGCAAACGCATTATGCGCTCGCATCGGCAATTGCTCATCCCGAGCGACCGTTTGGCGATCGTATCTGGCTCAGCATTGTCGTTCCGGTCTACAATGCCCCGCCTCGCTATCTCGAGGATCTTGTCCAGTCGTTTCGAAACCAGAAGGTCACAGGCGTGGAGCTGATCCTGAGCGATGATTCCTCCAATTCTGAGGAGACACGCCGCTGGCTGACACTATTGCCGCGTCAGCACAACATCCGGATTGTGTTCAATCCGCGAAATGGGGGTATCGCCCAGACGACCAATGGCGGGCTGGCTGAAGCCAGAGGCGAATGGATAACATTCCTTGATCATGACGATGTGATAGCCCCCAACGCGCTTAATATGATCGCGCGCACCCTGCGCGAACATCCCGAGACAATGTTCCTTTATACCGATGAAGTCGTTGTTGACGACAAGCTGAAGCCGACGGGCTTAATGCTAAAGCCTGCCCCGGACCCCGTCCTGCTGTCAGGTGTCAATTACATCAACCACTTCTCTGTCTATCGTCGCGAGCGCCTTCAGCAAATTGGCTTTCTGCGTCCTGGCTTCGACGGCTCGCAGGATTACGATCTGTTGCTCCGCTATTTGAAGGGCCTTGCCGATGAAACGATTTTGCACTTGCCCTACCCGGCCTATTGGTGGCGACGTACCGGACAGACATATTCGCGAAAATTCATCGATCAGGCCACGCAGGCCGCCAGACAGGCCTTGAAAGATCGATACAGCACGGAAGGCAAGCCTGCCTCTGTCGGTCCGGCCCTGACCGAAACATTGCACAAGGTAGACTTCGCGGCAAATTACTGGCCGATGATCTCCATCATCATCCCAAGCCGCGACAGTTATGACCTTATCAGGCGTATTCTGCGGGATGTATTTGAGAACACCGATTATCCGGCATTCGAGGTTATTGTCGTGGATAACGGATCTACCGCTCCTCAGGTTCTATCGCTTTACGCCGATTATGCGGCGACATATGCAAACTTTCGCGTGGAGGTGAAGGCGGAGAGATTCAACTTCGCACGCGCCATCAACAAGGGTATGGCGATTGCCCGAGGTGAGCATTTCCTTCTTTTGAATAACGATATTGAAGTCATCGACAGAAGCTGGATGAAAGAGCTGGTCTCCTGTCTTTGCTACGACAAGGTCGGGATCGTCGGAGCAAAGCTGCTTTATCCCAATGGAAAGATCCAGCATGCCGGCGTTATTGCCGGTTTTGGCAGTTTGGCGGGCCACTGGTATCTCAATAAGCCATCAGACTTTGGAGGACCGATGAACCGCCTTCATGTGCGAAACACCATGACCTGCGTGACAGGGGCAGTCATGCTGATTTCAAAAACTTGCGCGCAGCGTATAGGTAAATGGGATGAGTCCAATTTTTCTGTTGCTTACAATGATATTGATTACTGCATGAGAGCCTACAAGGCAGGTTTCCGTACGGTCTGGACGCCGTTTGCTTGCCTTTATCATCACGAGTCTGTCTCGCGAGGCTCTGACCTTTTGGGAGAGAGGAAAAAGCGTTTCGACAGAGAAAAGGAAAACTTACGCAAACTGCATGGAACGACCGATTTCCAAGACCCCGCGAT
>CAACWB010000396.1_pt1 | contig 53025 bp, 55 predicted proteins | sample 2275501 | NCBI WGS metagenome assembly CAACWB01 (sample SAMEA5312444, study PRJEB27640) | indoor metagenome | biome: indoor environment; feature: controlled; material: polymer antistatic dissipative epoxy resin | place: Italy | collected 2014-05-27 | reverse complement strand
TCCAGTGTCAGTTCGCCGATCTTGGCGTGCAGTGTTTTGACATCGACGGTTGGACCCGCCGGTTCCGCCTTCGCTTCATCACCGAAAACGCCTGTCGCCCCCTCAAGGAGCTGGTCTTTCCACTGTTTGATCTGGTTGGCGTGCACGTCAAACTGCTGGGACAACTCCACCAGCGTCTGTTCGCCTCGAATAGCGGCAAGCGCTACCTTTGCCTTGAAAGCCGGGCTGTGGTTCCGGCGCGGTCGTCTCGTCATGGTATCTCCTGTTCACGGCATCTAAGCCGAAGTCAGGCAGAAATTCCACTTATCCCCGCTGTTCAAATTTCCCGAGCCAGCTCTGACAGAGGAAAGCCATTCGCGAAGCTCAGCGGCTTTCTGAGGATTCGTTCTCGACGTCCTAAGGATTCCGCGTTGAATATCAATCAGGGTCTCGGGCGAGAACACGAATGTGTTTGTAGCAATGAATTCCAAGACGTGGGGCTTTTGGCGAGGTTTAGAAACCTCGCTTACAAGGCAGGTCGTTGCCAAATATTTCAATGGCTTGCTCCGTTTTTCCGCAGTCACCGTTGACTGCGAAAGGGAAGATGCCCGGATTTCACCGGCGTTTTATTAAAATCGGAGATTTTTTCATCGAATTCTTGATTTTTCTGTCCCGAAGGCGAAGCCATCGAAGAATGGCTTGTGAAGGCACTCTAGTCGAAACAGTGCCGAACGGGCGGCGTCACCTGACTGTGTTCTTGCGCCGGTTTGGGGCCGGCTTCATCATCATGTTTCATGGAATAGGGAGGAACTATGAACGACGATCGCAGAGTTACCTATCTTGAGCGCAGGGAATACCTTACGAACCACCCATTGCTATTGGTCCGTGCGCAGCCTGTTGATCTGCACAAGCATCCACTTTTGGACACTCCCGAAAAGCGTAGAGCGTTTCTCAGTGTAGAAACAGGCTCGAATATTGCTGCAGATCAGCTACGGAGAAGCGACGCAGGCTACGATAACGAAGCTGCCGTCCCGAAGGGTGTGTAGCTCCCGTTTGGTCGATATATAGTGGCGTCGCTTGTCGCGAGTCTTGTTCTCCTAGTGTCAAAGTGAAAAGCACTGTTGGGTCGATCACAGTTCCCGCGAATGTCAGCCAAGCATGGTATCCCTGATTTTGACTGTCGGCGAGTGCAATCAGGTCGCGCGATAACTTCAAGATTTCTTTATCATCCCACAGCCATGTAATTGCCCCATCAGCGGCCATCTTTCCGAGGTTACCGATATCCAAGAATATTTCTGTATCAGCATACTGGTCAAATTCCACCTGTATGGCCAGCTGGATCAATTCAGCCATATTAACTGAGACGAGTAGGCAATTACCCGCGATTGTCCTTGATGGCTGTAACCGAAAAAGCTTGTCGCCGACGTTCTTGAGGTCGTCCTCGATTTCGGATTCCAGCTGAAGGATTTCTTCAAGATACATTTTTGCGGCCCGTTTTGGATGCCGGAACGTAGCCCCCATCGGTAAACGCAAGGTCAACACGTGACCTTAGTTGAAGGTACAAAGTTGGAGTTTGGCGACGGTCCCGTGAGCGCGCTCTTGTCTTTGTGAAACTCAAGAACTCTGGATCGTTGGGTTGTCTTACCTAACCGCAGGCTCGACAGGTGTCCGGTAAAGACGCCATTTTCAGGCTAAGGGCAAACCTATCGGAGCATTTCGACCCGACCAAGTGAAATAGCGACAAACCTACGGAGCGCAATCACATCTCCGCCTCTGCGCGCAGGATTGACCTTGATAGAATGGTGTCCACGAGAGGATTCGAACCTCCGACCCCAGGATTCATACCACTTCGGCTTTAACCGCCGTCCCGCCACGAATGGCAGGGCGTTCGTGGTCTGGACTGTCCCTTCACCATGGACCTTGCGGCCTTTAGGCGCTGCCCTACCAGTCTCTACACCTTCAACAGGCTTTCGCCTGAAGCTTGGCTCGGGATTGGCATGCTGGAAGCCCAGCTAAGCGTTCCCCGAATTTGAGCAGATCGACTACAGCCTTTCGGACTGTAGCCCCCAATTATCAACTAGGAATCCTGTGCTCTATCCTGCTGAGCTACGTGGACACTGAATTGCTCTTTAACCTGACGATGCCTGCGGATCAACCGCGTTCTTCATCGCGGTCGATCTCTTCCCGGCTTTCTTCGCGTCAGTCGGCAATCAGCTCGTCAGGCGCTGTTCGGCCAGTTTCACCCAGTAGGAAATGCCGTAGGCGATGGCGTCGTCGTTGAAATCGTAGCCGGGATTATGAAGCCCTGCCGAATCGCCATTGCCGAGGAAGATGAAGGCGCCCGGCCTTTCCTTCAGCATGAAGGAAAAATCCTCGCCGGCCATTGAGGGGTCGACATCGGGATCGACATTGTGGTCTCCCGCCACATCGCGGGCGACATGGATGGCGTGGTCGGTCTCGTCTGAATGGTTGAATGTCACCGGGCAATAACGCTCATAGACGACTTCGGCTTCGGCGCCATTGGCAAGGGCTATGCCTTCCGCCATCTGCTTGATGCGGTCCTGCGCGAGATCACGCACCGTTTCGTCGAGGCTGCGCACCGTGCCGGCTATCAGCGCCTCATTGGGGATGATGTTGTGGCTGGAGCCGGCATGGAAGCGGGTAACGGACACGACGACCGAACGGATCGGATCGGCATTGCGCGAGGCGATCATCTGCAGATTGCCGACGATCTGCGCGCCGATGGTGATCGGATCGATGGTGCGGTGCGGCTGTGCCGCATGGCCGCCCCGGCCTTTGACGGTGATGGAGAACTTGTCCGGTGCCGCCATGATGCCGCCCTTGCGGATGGCGAAGGCGCCGAGCGGTATTCCCGGCATATTGTGCATGCCATAGACCTCGTTAATGCCGAAACGCTCCATCAGGCCGTCCTCGACCATGGCGAGCGCGCCCGCGCCGCCTTCTTCGGCGGGCTGGAAGATGACGGCGATAGAGCCGGCGAAATTGCGGGTCTCGGTGAGATATTTGGCTGCGCCAAGCAGCATGGCGGTGTGGCCGTCATGGCCGCAGGCATGCATCGCGCCCGCTGTTTTCGATGCCCAGGGCTTGCCGGTTTCCTCGAGAATGGGCAAGGCGTCCATATCCGCGCGAAAGCCGATGGTGCGTCCACCGGCAAGATTGCCCCTGATGATGCCGACCACACCCGTGCGGCCAAGACCGGTCACGATTTCGTCAACGCCAAAAGATTTCAGCTTGTCCGCAACGAAGGCTGCGGTGTTGTCGACATCATACAAAATCTCGGGATTTTCGTGCAGGTGACGCCGCCATTCGCTGACTTCCTGTTGAAGTTCGGCGGCTCTGTTCAAAATCGGCATTCGTTCATTCCTGGGTTCATCGGTGCGGCGTGTGGTAAAAGCCATCCTCCGTGGTGGATAGTGCGCCGCATAATTGACGTAATCAATGTACTTTGCCATTGCTAGGACATATATGGTGAATATTGCCATTCCCCGACCGAAGACGGGAATTCGAGGACAAGCCTTGCCACAGACAGTTAAATCGCCAAACGCCGCCCGGCGGCTCTCCGCAGCCGTTGCCATCATGACCGCAGGCCTCGTTGCCGTGGCGCCTGTGGCCAATGCCAATCCGAAAATGGTGGTGGATGTCAAAACCGGCAAGGTGATTTCCCATCAGGAAGCCTTCCGCAAGTGGTATCCGGCGTCGCTCACCAAGCTGATGACTGCCTATATCGCCTTTTCGCAGATGAAGGCCGGCAAGCTCAGCCCGCAGACGGAAGTGGTGATGAGCAAGAAGGCCGCCGACCAGCCGGCCTCTAAAATGTATTTCAAGCCCGGCCAGAAGCTGACGATGGACAGCGCGCTGAAGCTGCTGCTGATCAAATCCGCCAATGATATAGCCGTGGCGATTGCCGAGACCATCGGTGGTACCAGCGACAATTTCGTGGCGCAGATGAATGCGCAGGCGCAGCGGTTGGGCATGAGCTCCACCCGCTATGTGAACGCCAACGGCCTGCCCGGAAAGGGGCAATATACGACCGCGCGTGATCTGGCGCTGCTGGCGCTGATCATCAAGCGCGAGTTTCCGGAATATGCCCATTATTTCTCGCTGGAAGGCGTCAGCACCGGCAAGAAGAACTATGCCAATTTCAACATGCTGGTCGGCCGCTTCGATGGCGCTGACGGCATGAAGACCGGCTTCATCTGTGCCTCCGGCTTCAATCAGGTGTCGTCTGCCGTGCGCAATGGCCGCTCCGTCATCACTGTGGTGCTGGGCGCGGACAGCCTTGCCGGACGAACCGACCAGTCTGCCGACCTGCTGCAGATGGGGCTGACGGCGCCTTCCGGTCAGGGTGTTTCGCTCGCTTCGCTGGCGCCTTATGGCGATACCGGCGATGTGAACGATGTCAGCGCCGAAATCTGCAACCCGAAGGCTGCCAAGGTGCGTAGCGAGGGCCGCGATGAAGCCGGCCGTATGGTCATCCATTCGCCCTATGTGACGGAGATGACCCGCCCACCGGAATATTCCTTTGCCGGTCTCATTCCAGGCAGTGAGACGGTGGCTGTCAACACGACCAAGGGGGCTGTCGGCAAGGGTGAGTTGGCCAACGTGCCGATCCCGATCCCACGCCCGACATTCTGATTGCCTTGACCGCTCTTCAATGACGAAGGGCGACTACGCTTGTGGATTGGCTATTCGCAGCTCTGATCTGTTATGATATTACAGTCTCGCCCGTGGCTTCAGGCCTTGGGCGATTTCTGTTTTTATCACGCGGTTCCGGGTTTCATGTCGTCCAATGACCTGCCTGGGCCGCCATCAACACACAGGCAAGGCATGTCTCGCGATCGCATCCCGGTTTCCATTATCACCGGATTTCTCGGCGCCGGAAAATCGACGCTGCTCAATCGGCTTCTCAAAGATCCCGACATGAGTGACGCCGCGATCATCATCAATGAATTTGGCGACGTCAGTATCGATCACATGCTGGTCGAAAGCGCAGGCGAGGGTATTATCGAGCTGGCGGAGGGCTGCCTCTGCTGCACGGTGCGCGGTGAGCTGGTGGATACGCTGGCGGAACTGATGGATGGTATCCAGACAGGCAAGCTGAAGCCGGTGAAGCGGGTGGTGATCGAGACGACCGGCCTTGCCGATCCTGCCCCGGTCATGCAATCGATCATGGGCAATCCGGTGATCGCGCAGAATTTCGTGCTCAATGGCATGATTACGGTGGTGGATGCCGTGAACGGCCTCTCCACGCTCGACAATCACGAAGAGGCGGTGAAGCAGGCGGCTGTGGCCGACCGGCTGGTGATGACCAAGCGGGCGCTTGCCGATGCTGCGGCGATTTCCGCGTTGACGGCCCGCCTTCAGGCCCTCAATCCGCGTGCGACAATCGAGGATGGCGACAAAACCGAGTGGAGCGCTGCGGGTCTTCTCGACAACGGCCTTTACGATGCCGGCAGCAAGAGTGCCGATGTCGGCCGCTGGCTGGGTGAAGAGGCGGAGCATGATCACGGCCATGAACATGGCCACCACCACCATCATCATGGTGACCACGATGACCACCATCACCACGATGTGAACCGGCACGATGCGTCTATCCGTTCCTTCTCGATCATTCACGATCAGCCGATCAACCCGATGGCGATCGACATGTTCGTGGATCTGCTGCGCTCGGCACATGGTGAAAAGCTCTTGCGCATGAAGGCCATCGTCAAGCTGTCTGATAATCCGGGCAGACCGCTGGTGTTGCATGGGGTTCAGAACATTTTCCACACGCCTCAGCGTCTTTCGGCCTGGCCGGACCCGTCGGACCAGCGCACGCGCATGGTGCTGATTACGAAGGATTTGCCGGAGGCTTTCGTAAAGGACCTGTTCGCGGCCTTCACCGGTACGCCGGGTATCGACCGGCCGGACAGGCAGGCAATGACGGATAATCCGCTGGCGGTTTCCGGGTTGCGGTTTTAGATCGCGCGACGGCGTTGAAATCGGCGGGTGGGGTTACCCCCCCTCTGCCCTGCCGGACATCTCCCCCACAAGGAGGGAGATCGAATCGAGGCGAGGTTTCGGCCATCTCGACATTTGAGAATGAAGTGATGGGGGAGCTGCTTGCAGATCTCCCCCCCTTGTGGGGGAGATGTCCGGCAGGACAGAGGGGGTAACCACGGCCGACGCCATTGAACGTCGGTTACCCGCCCTTCACAATCCGAAACCGATGCCCCTTATCCACCGCAGTAGTTTCCAGCAAGTTATGCCCGTCCTCATTGCACATATGCGCAATATCGATCACCGCCAGCGGATCGGTCGTCTCGATAGTCAGAATATCGCCCGCTTTCAGTGCCGCGAGTTTCTTGCGGCTTCTCAAAACGGGAAGGGGGCATTTAAGCCCCCTCAGATCGAAAATTATCTCGGCCGTGTCGCTCATTCCTTGGCCCAGAACTTCCAGAACGGCTTCTTCTCGGGCGCTTCCGGTGCAGGTGCTGCGGAATAGGCGAGCGGGTTCAGGGCCGGAACCGGTATGCTCTGGGCAGTGGTTCCATTCTGTCCGGCGGCCGAAGGGGTGGCTGTGGCAACCATTGTCGGGGCCGCTGGCGCCGGGTTCGATTGCGGAGCGGCGGGCTGGGCTGCCGAAGGGCGCGGGCCGCGCAGAGAAGAGGCGGTTGCGGTTGTGGCCGGAGAAGACGACGTCACCTGCTGCGCCTTTTTCTCCATCAGCGCTGCATATTCCGTTTCCTTCATCAGCTTGCCGGCCTTCAGCGCCGAACCGGTCGGCGCATAGGCGGGTTCGCGGCCCTTGCGCTTTTCGGCGACCAGCGCCTTGCGCTCGGCTTCGCTCGGGTCGTACCAGGCCATGCCGTCATATTTTTTCATCGCCTTTTCATAGGCGAGATCATAGGTTTTTTCGTAGCTCGAAAGTGCGCTGACGAGCGCCGGCGGTGTGCTCATGGCCGGGCACTGCGCGGAGCCGTTGAAGGTGCCGCCTTCCGTCTGCTGGTTGAAGACATATTTCTTCTCGCAGACGTTTACGTCCGGCGGGCGCTTGGTGACTTCGAAATTGTCGTAACCGACCTTCAGCATCTTCCAGAATTCGAGATGTTCGCTCTGGCGGTGGCGGGCCATGTTTTCCGCCGTCATTCGGAACGGGAAGGCCTGCAGCTGCACGGTCTTCTGGCCGCCCTTGAAGGCGTCACGGGCGAAACCGTAAATCTCAAGAATCTGCGCATCCGTCATCGAATAACAGCCGGACGATGAGCAGGCGCCATGGATCATCAGATTGGTGCCGTTGCGGCCATTGGCGGCATCGTAACGGTTCGGGAAGCCGGTATTGATGGCGAGGTAATATTTCGAGTTTGGATTAAGGTGCGCGGGCGTCAGGTTGTAGAAACCTTCCGGCGCCTGCCGGTCGCCTTCCTTCACCTTCGGGCCGAGTTTGCCGGACCAGGCGCAAATTTCGTAGCCGGCGATCTTCTCGAAACGGTTGTCGCGTCTGGCCTTCCAGATTTCCAGCGCGCCTTCTTCCTTGAAGATGCGGATCATGATCGGCGAGGTGCGATCCATGCCCCGCTTGTCGATCTCGGCCAGAATGGACGGAGACAGCGGGTAATCAACCTTGTTCTTGACGTGGGAAACGTCGCGTTCGACGGTTTCGAGCGTATCGTTACAGCCGGCGAGAACGAGCGCGGTGCAGGCAAGAAGTGCAAAATGTGTCAAACGCATGATCTGATCCGAAAGACGATGGCACGAAGCGGCGGCAGTTCTACACCGTCCCGTGTGTATTTTAAATACGGTATTAACCGTTTACATCTTCTTAACTCAAATCGGATCCGCCCCCGCGGCCGCCGATACATCTTTTGATGTGACCGGACTATGGCCGAGTTGGGGCGATATTCAAGGAAAATAAGGCCGGAGTTAGAGATTCCGGCCGATATCCAGGAACTTCTGGCGGCGTTCGGCGCGAAGCTGCGTGCCCGAACGCTGCGAAAGATCGGCCAGCGCCTTGGCGATCACATCACCGGTGGCGTTGATGACGGTTTCCGGGTCGCGATGCGCGCCGCCGATCGGTTCGGCAATGATACCGTCGATGACGCCGAGCGACTTCAGGTCTTCGGACGTGATCTTCATGTTGGTTGCGGCTTCCTTGGCGCGGGTCGAATCACGCCAGAGAATGGAGGCCGCACCTTCCGGCGAGATCACCGAATAGATCGAATGTTCAAGCATATAGACGCGGTTGCCGGTGGCGATGGCGATGGCGCCGCCTGAACCGCCTTCGCCGATGACGACGGATACGATCGGCACCTTGACGTTAAGGCACATTTCCGTCGAGCGGGCGATGGCTTCGGCCTGGCCGCGTTCTTCGGCGCCAACGCCGGGATATGCGCCTGCGGTATCGATAAGGGTGACGACCGGCAGCGAGAAACGGTCAGCCAGTTCCAGCACGCGGATCGCCTTGCGGTAACCTTCCGGACGTGCACTGCCGAAATTATGCTTCAGGCGGCTTTTGGTGTCGTTACCCTTTTCCTGGCCGATGATGGCGACGGGCTGACCGTTGAAGCGGGCAAGGCCCGCCTGAATGGCGGCGTCTTCGGAAAATTTGCGGTCGCCGGCAAGCGGCGTGAAATCGGTGAACAGCGCCTTGGCATAGTCAACGAAATGCGGCCGCTGCGGGTGACGCGCGACCTGCGTTTTCTGCCAGGCATTCAGCTTGGAATAGATATCCTGCATCGCATCATTGACGCGCGATTCCAGGCGGTTGATCTCCTCCGAGGTGTCTATGCTCTCGTCTTCATCGGCAAGCTTCTTCAGCTCGATGATCTTGCCTTCAAGGTCCGAGATAGGTTTTTCGAAGTCGAGATAATTGTGCATGAGATCCGTTTCCGATCGTTTTGCGCAAGGTTTGACCGGATTATCCGGCGGTTCCGGTCGCTCTAATCAAGGTTTTTGCCCTGTTTGGCAAGGGGGTGATGTGTTTGTACCAGTTCTTGCAAGCGTTCTTCCAGCACATGCGTATAGATTTGTGTCGTGGAAATGTCGGAATGGCCGAGCAGTTCCTGTACGGCGCGCAGGTCCGCGCCGTTCTGCAGGAGGTGGCTGGCAAAGGCATGACGCAGGACGTGCGGTGACACCGCCGAAGGGGTGAGACCGGCGCGAATGGCGATATCTTTGAGGTCGCGGGCGAAGACCTGCCGTGGCAGATGACCTTCCTTACTGCTCGAAGGAAACAGCCACGGGCTTTCCGGTGCTTCGGCTTTTTTCCCCGCCTTGGCTTTATCCGGCGCGAGCGCCTTTCTGGCGGCGTCGTATTTTTCCATGGCCTCGATGGCGGCGCGTGACAGAAGCACCATGCGGTCCTTGTTACCCTTGCCCCGGATCATCAGGAAGCGGCCTTCCTGCCGCAGCACCTTGACCGGCAAGGAAACGAGCTCGCTGACGCGCATGCCGGTGGCATAAAGCAGTTCAAGCAGCAGATGCATGCGGATGCGGGCAAGCTGGCCGGGACCGGCGGTGGCTGCTTCCTCTGCTGCGATGCGGAGAAGTCCCGTCACATCGGCAACACTCATCGTCTTCGGCAGGCTGAGACCCTTTTTGGGGGCGTCAATGATGCCGGTCGGATCGTCGCCGCGCAGCCCCTCCGAATAGAGGAAGCGATAGAACTGCCGCATCGAGGACAAGCGTCGAGCCTGCGAGGTGGCGGCAAAGCCTAGGGTGGAAAGATGGGTGAGATAGGCGGACAGGTCTGGCGTGGCGGCCTCGGTCAAAGACTGACCTCGGCCGGCCAGAAATTCGCGCAGATCCGAAAGGTCGTGTTCGTAAGAGGAAAGCGTGTTGGCGGCAGCACCTCTTTCGGCGCTCATCATCTCCAGAAAACTTTCGAGCCGCGCGCCGTCACGCCCTGCCGCTAGTCCGCTCATGGAGTGCGCCTTACCGGTTCTGCCGCAGGTGGGTTCAGACGTTCGGACGGAATGCGCACCGTCACCTCGCGGTCGCGCGGTTTCACGACCATGACAAGCAGCACCATGCCGCCATAGATCAGCCCCGCGATGGTCGCCAGTATCATCGTGAAGCGGAAGAGGGTGGGCATGGCGGCTCCGTGAAGGTGGCGGTCGAACTTATATGCGGTGCGGCGAAAGCGGCGGCAAGATCAAAAAGCCGGCTTTCGCCCCGTGCCGCATGCGGCGATGATTGTGATTCAACGCCATTCAGTCAGCAATTTGGCTTGACGCTTCGTAAACATTTGCAGATATCCATGCCAAACGGGCTTTCAAATTTATGAATGAAACGAATTTATCCGTCCCGGCCACACTCGGGGAACAAGCGCGGGCAAAGCTCGGACGGCGCAACATCGTCTTTGTCGGGCTGATGGGGGCTGGAAAGTCCGCGATAGGCCGAATGGTTGCCCAGCAGCTTAAAGTCCAGTTCATCGATACGGATGTGGAAATCGAGCGTGTCTCGCGCATGACGATATCAGAGCTTTTCGCCACCTATGGTGAGGAAGAGTTCCGGGCGCTGGAAACACGGGTCATCAAGCGGCTTTTGCGCGGCGGTCCCAAGGTTATCTCCACCGGTGGTGGAGCCTTCATCAACGACAATACCAGACGTCACATCACGCGGGGCAGCATCTCGCTGTGGCTTAAAGCCGATCTCGAGGTTTTGTGGGAAAGGGTCAACAAGCGCGATCATCGTCCGCTTCTCAAGACCGAAAATCCCAAGGCCACATTGGCGGCGCTGATGGAGAAACGTTACCCGATCTATGCCGGAGCTGATCTCACCATCGAATCCCGTGATGTCCGCAAGGAAATCATCGTGACTGAAGTGCTGGCCGCCATCGCCGGCATCGAACAGAAAGACTGACCATCATGACGCCTTCCGAAATCCACGCCGACGAACGCCTTGTCCATGTGCCGCTCGGTGAGCGCGCCTATGATATTCTGATCGGGCCGGGACTGATCGGCAGGGCGGGCGGTGAGATTTCGGCGCGGCTGAAGGGCAGGAGAGCGGCGATCATCACCGATGAGCATGTGGCGCCGCTTTACCTCGAAGGCCTGATGGATGGCCTGCAGACGGACGGTATCGAGGCGGTGTCGCTGACCCTGCCGGCTGGTGAAAAAACCAAGAGCTTCGAACATCTGGTCACCGTCTGCGATGCGGTTCTCTCCGCACGCGTGGAACGCAACGATGCGGTCATCGCACTCGGTGGCGGCGTGATCGGTGATCTCGCGGGTTTTGCCGCCGGCATCGTGCGCCGTGGCGTGCGTTTTGTGCAGATACCGACCTCGCTTCTGGCGCAGGTCGATTCCTCGGTGGGGGGCAAGACCGGCATCAATAGCCGCCACGGCAAGAACCTTGTCGGTGTTTTCCACCAGCCGGATCTGGTGCTGGCGGACACGGCGGTGCTTGACACGCTGAGCCCGCGCGAATTCCGCGCCGGTTATGCCGAAGTGGTGAAATACGGCCTGATCGACAAGCCGGATTTCTTCTTCTGGCTCGAAAAGAACTGGGATGAAATTCGCACCGGTGGTCCCGCCCGCATCCAGGCGATTGCGACCAGCTGCCAGGCGAAAGCCGATGTTGTTGTGGCCGACGAGAAGGAAAACGGCGTGCGCGCGCTCCTCAATCTCGGCCATACATTCGGCCACGCGCTGGAGGCGGCGACCAATTACGACAGCAAGCGGCTGGTGCACGGTGAAGGTGTGGCGATCGGCATGGTGCTGGCGCACCAGTTCTCCGCCCGTCTCAACCTCGCAAGCCCTGACGACGCGGCCCGTGTCGAGGCGCACCTGAAGGCGGTTGGACTGCCCACAACGATGAAGGACATTCCTGGTGAGTTGCCGCCGGTCGAGACGCTGATGACGGCGATCGCGCAGGACAAGAAGGTCAAGGGCGGCAAGCTCACCTTCATCCTCACCCACGGCATCGGCCAGTCTTTCGTGGCGGATGATGTGGCGGCCTCCGAGGTGCAGTCGTTCCTTTCGGAAAAGCACCCGGGGTGACGTGATTTATGGTGAGAAACGGTGAGGGTACCCCCTCATCGCCTCGCTTCGCTCCGGCACTTCTCCCCGGCGGGGAGAAGAACAAGCCGCAATGGCAATGCCATGCGGCATAGCTTTGAGCAAAGCGCTGCCGCATGGTTTCTTCTCCCCGAGTGGGAGAAGGTGGCCCGAAGGGCCGGATGAGGGGGCTTGCTATCGGCCCGGATGACAGCGTTAATCTAAAACCGCACCGTTTCCCCCGGTGCCGCCACCTCGATCGCGAGCGCATGCAGCCCCGCGTCGAGTTCCGGCTTCAAAACAGCATTGATCGCCCGGTGGCGTTCGACGCGAGACTTGCCGGAGAAGCTTTCCGATACTATCTGAACACGCATATGTGTCTCGCCCGTACCGGTTATATCCGGCTGGTGGCCCGCATGCATCTGGCTTTCATCGACGACTTTCAGGCGCTCTGGTGAAAAGCTCTCACGGAGCTTCGTTTCTATACGTTCTCGCAGGGACATGCGAAGGGCTCCATTCCTGTTGGCTGGTCTTGAAGGGGGTTACCTAAAAGCCAGCAACATTCCGCTTTGTCAATTCTTGTTGTGCGGCTTTTCGCACTCCATAATCAGGGCATCATGAAACTGGATTCGAAATATTTCGACCGCATCCGCACGCGCCGGAAAAGGGAGAGGGAACCTGAGGTTCAGGCTCCCACCTGCCAGTGGGACGGATGCGATAAACCGGGCGTTCACCGCGCACCTGTCGGCCGCAATGCCGAGGGGCAATTCTTCCTGTTCTGTTTTGAGCATGTGAAGGAATACAACAAGGGCTATAACTACTTCTCCGGCCTGTCGGACGGCGAGATCGCCCGTTACCAGAAGGAGGCGATCACCGGTCATCGTCCGACCTGGACGGTGGGCGTCAACAAGACGGCGCGCGACAGCCCTTTGCATTCGACACTTCGATCCGGCACCGCGAGCGGCAATGCCCGCATTCGCGATCCCTTCGGCTTCGCCGGCGGTTTTGCGGGCGGCGCAAAGGCCGGTGGACAGCGCATGCAGCAGGACCGCAAGCTGAAGACGCTGGAGGCAAAAGCCTTCGATACGCTGGGTCTTTCTGCCAATGCGAAGCAGGAAGAGATAAAAAGGCGCTATAAGGAGCTTGTCAAAAAGCACCATCCTGATGCTAATGGTGGCGATCGTGGTTCGGAAGAACGTTTTCGGGCTGTTGTTCAAGCATATCAATTGTTAAAGCAGTCAGGTTTCTGCTAAGCCAACTTACGTGTTTACCGCCTGATTGATGATGTGGCCGGGTGGCTGCCGCCCGCCTTGGAGACGTGATGAGCAAAATCGACCTTGATATTTCCAACCTGCCCGACACGACGGTGTCCGTGCGGGAGGTTTTCGGCATTGATACGGATCTGCGGGTTCCCGCCTATTCCCAGGGCGACGCCTATGTGCCTGACCTCGATCCCGACTATCTTTTCGACCGGGATACGACGCTTGCGATCCTTGCCGGTTTTGCTCACAACCGACGTGTCATGGTTTCCGGTTTCCACGGCACCGGCAAGTCCACCCATATCGAGCAGGTGGCTGCCCGCCTGAACTGGCCCTGCGTGCGCGTCAACCTCGACAGCCATGTCAGCCGTATCGATCTCGTCGGCAAGGACGCCATCGTCCTGAAGGACGGCAAGCAGGTTACCGAATTCAAGGACGGCATTCTCCCCTGGGCCTACCAGCACAATGTCGCGCTGGTCTTCGACGAATATGATGCCGGCCGCCCGGACGTGATGTTCGTTATCCAGCGCGTGCTGGAATCCTCCGGCCGCCTGACCCTGCTCGACCAGAGCCGTGTCATCCGCCCTCACCCGGCTTTCCGCATTTTCGCAACGGCCAACACGGTTGGCCTCGGTGATACGACGGGCCTCTACCACGGCACCCAGCAGATCAATCAGGCGCAGATGGACCGCTGGTCCATCGTCACCACGCTGAACTACCTGCCGCACGAGCAGGAAGTGAACATCATCGCCGCCAAGGTGAAGAGCCTCGACAATCCGAAGGGCCGCGAAACCGTCTCCAAGATGGTGCGCGTGGCAGACCTTACCCGTTCGGCCTTCGTCAATGGTGACCTTTCCACGGTCATGAGCCCGCGTACCGTCATCACCTGGGCGGAAAATGCGGAAATTTTCGGCGATCTCGCCTTTGCCTTCCGCGTGACCTTCCTCAACAAGTGCGACGAGCTTGAGCGTACCCTGGTAGCCGAGCAGTATCAGCGCGCTTTCGGCGTTGAGCTCAAAGAAAGCGCCGCGAACATCGTTCTCAGCGCCTGATCGTCCCCGGTTTTCCGGAGAAGATCACCGATGACTTGAAGACGCCGGCGGCTGCGCATCCTCTGATGGGTGGGCCGCAGGCGTCGGCAACTGACAGGAAAGACTATGGCAGGGCGCGGCGACAATTCCAGAGCGAAACCGGGTACGGCGGTTGATACGGAGCCGTTGCGTCAGGCGATTGCCGGGTGCGTGCGATCCGTTGCCGGTGACGCCGAGGTTGAGGTCGTCTTCGCCAATGAGCGGCCAGGCCTTGCCGGTGAGCGCATGCGCCTGCCGGAAATTTCGAAGAAACCCACGGCGCAGGAGATCGCCATCACGCGTGGTCTCGGCGATTCCATGGCGCTGCGTCTCGCCTGCCATGATGCGGATACCCATGCGGTGATGTCACCGCAGGGCGCCGAAGCGCAGTTGGTTTTTGATGCCGTCGAACAGGCGCGGGTGGAATCCATCGGCGCGCTGCGCATGCCGGGCATGGCCTCCAATATCAAGGCCATGAATACGGAAAAATACGCCAAGGCCAATTTTTCCGGCATCAACAATAAGGATGACGCACCGCTCGCCGAGGCTGTGGCACTTCTGGTGCGCGAGAAACTGACCGGCGAAAAGCCGCCGGCGAGCGCCGGCAAGGTTCTCGATCTCTGGCGCGACTTCATCGAAGACAAGGCCGCAGGCGACCTCAACGATCTTTCCCGCGTCATTACCGACCAGAAGGCGTTTTCGCGGCTGGTGCGCAAGATGTTGACCTCCATGCAGATGGCGGAAGATTTCGGCGACGAGGATAACGAGCCGGAAAGCCAGGAAGCGGAATCCAACGAGGATCAGCCGCGCACCAACGAGACCGAGGAAGAGCAGGTCGAGGAAGAGGCTGGCTCCGATGCGACGCCCGCCGATGAAAACGAGGCCTCGCAGGAGGAAATGGAAGAAGGCGAGATGGACGGTGCCGAGATGTCGGACGAAGAAATGTCCGACGATCTCGACGAGGATTCCGAAACGCCCGGCGAGACCCGCCGCCCCAACAGCCCTTTCGATGATTTCAACGAGAAGGTCGACTACCGCATCTTCACCGAGGAATTCGACGAGGAAATCCGCGCCGAGGAACTGTGTGACGAGGCCGAGCTTGACCGGCTGCGCGCCTTCCTCGACAAGCAGCTCGCCCATCTTCAGGGTGCGGTCGGACGGCTGGCGAACCGGCTGCAGCGCCGCTTGATGGCGCAGCAGAACCGTTCCTGGGATTTCGATCTGGAAGAGGGTTATCTCGATCCGGCCCGTCTGGTCAGGCTCATCATCGATCCCATGCAGCCGCTCTCCTTCAAGAAGGAACGCGACACCAAATTCCGCGATACCGTCGTTTCGCTCGTCATCGACAATTCCGGCTCTATGCGCGGTCGTCCGATCACGGTTGCAGCCACCTGCGCCGACATTCTGGCACGTACGCTGGAGCGCTCGGGCGTCAAGGTCGAAATTCTGGGCTTCACCACCAAGGCGTGGAAAGGTGGGCAGTCGCGCGAACAGTGGCTCGCCAATGGCAAGCCCGCTTCGCCGGGTCGCCTCAATGATCTGCGCCACATCGTCTACAAGTCCGCGGATGCCCCGTGGCGGCGCGCACGGCGCAATCTCGGCCTGATGATGCGTGAAGGCCTTCTGAAGGAAAATATCGACGGTGAAGCGCTGATGTGGGCGCATAACCGTCTGATCGGCCGCCCCGAGCAGCGCAAGATCATGATGATGATCTCCGACGGCGCGCCGGTGGATGATTCGACCCTGTCGGTTAATCCGGGCAACTATCTGGAGCGACACCTGCGTGCGGTCATCGAGCAGATCGAGACGCGCTCGCCGGTGGAACTGCTGGCAATCGGCATCGGCCATGACGTGACCCGTTATTACCGCCGTGCAGTGACCATCGTGGATGCGGATGAGCTTGCAGGCGCGATGACCGAGCAGCTTGCTGCTCTCTTCGAGGATACGAGCAGCGCCTCCGGTTCGTCCCGCAGGGTTCGCCGTGCGGGATAAGCGGGGCCGGGCTTCTTCCGCCTGCAAAACGCTTGCGATGGCCGCCATTCTGGCGGCCATATCGCTATGTCCGGTTTCCATCGGTGCTTCCACCATCGATGTGCCGGTGGGCGTGCGTCTGCTCTCCTCTTTCGAAGTCGGCACCAGCGAAAAACGTTTCGGCAAGCTGGAATTTATCGGCGGCATGGTGATGAGCGCGCCGGAAAAGCTGTTCGGGGCGATATCCTCCATCCGTTTCCGCCCCAATGGCGAGGATTTCGTGGCGGTGCTGGATACCGGCCATTGGTTGACGGGCAGGATCACGCGTGGTGCTGCTGGCGCGCTGTCCGGGCTTGCCGATGTCCGCATCACCCCCATGCTGGACATGAGCGGCCGCGAACCGCCGCGCAAGATGGAAATGGATGCGGAAGGGCTGGCGCTGCGCGACGGCAAGGTTTTCGTCAGTTACGAGCAGCGCCACAGGATCGATATCTATCCCGATCCGGGCTTCGCTAGCTCAAAGCCGCTCGACCGCCTGCCATATCTCATTCGCAGTAACGAGCTGCGCCATAATGGCGGCATGGAGGCTCTCGCGGTATCGCCGGCCGATTCGCCGCTTGCCGGCGCTCTGGTCGTGGTGGCTGAAAAAAGCATCGATACGGACGGCAATCTTCTTGCCGCCATTCTGGAGGGCCCGCGCAAGGGCACATTTGCCGTTATGCATCATCCCTCATTCGACGTGACGGACGGTGCGTTCCTGCCCAATGGCGACCTGCTGCTTCTGGAACGCCGGTTCAATTTCGCCGAGGGCGTCGGCATGCGCATCCGCCGTATCCGCGGCGCCGATATCCGTCCGGGTGCGGTGGTGGATGGTGAAATCCTGATGGAAGCGGGCATGGCCTACCAGATCGACAATATGGAGGGGATGGATGTGGTGAAGGGGCCGGATGGCTCGACACGCCTCATCATCGTGTCCGATGACAACCACTCGTTTCTCCAGCGCAATCTTATGCTGGAATTCAAGCTGGTGGATTGAATATCAGGTCCGCTCCTGTGCCGCCTTGTAAGCAGCGAGGAGATCCTCGATCGGAATGCCGTCGATCTTCATGCCGGTCATTCGACATGCCATTATCTGCGCGCCGGACAGGTTCGTGTTGCTCAGCTTCAATTCGGTAAAATTGACGTCATCGATTGACCAGCCGGACATGTTGCTGTCCGTAAATGACGCACCGGAAAAGTTGATGTCGTTGAAGCGTGTGCCGGCCAGATTGACATTGTTGAAGACCGTTCCTGACAGATTGACGTCGTCAAAGCTGGAACCCGAGAGCGTGGCGCTCGTTGCATCCACAATCTCGATAACGTCCTTGATCTGCATGCCGATCCGCCTCCGTGCTTTGCCACGGACGCCAGATTGCAACGCCACCTGTGGGTTTGCAAGCGTGATTTGATGCACGCCTGCACAGCTTCAAATGCGGCTGGCGGATAATGTCAGCTCGATTTGACCGCGCCCGGCATGGGCTTCAGCGTGTTCATCAGCGCGCCGTAAGGCAGAAGCATGACGAGGCCGACGAGGATTTTCACCGAAAGATCGCCCAGCGCCCAGGAGATCCAGCGCGGCGCTTCGAGAGTGAAGACGCCAAGGATAGGCGCATTTTCAATGGCGAAGGCATCATTGGGGCCGACAAAAGCAAAACTCGCGGCAAAGGCGATGGAGAAGAACAGCGCCGTATCCAGCACGGAACCCAGCATCGAGCCGGCAAGCGGCGCGTGCCACCAGCGCTGGCGGCGCAGGCGGTTGAAGACAGAAATATCGAGCAGCTGGCCGATGAGATAGGCGGTGCCGGAAGCGACCGCGATGCGCGGGATGGATGTCCAGAAGGACAACGTTACCCCAACGACAAAGCCGGCCAGCACGACGCGGCGCGCAATGGAGGGCCCAAACTGGCGGTTTGTCAGGTCGGTGACGAGGAAGGCGACCGGATAGGTAAAGGCACCCCAGGTCAACAGATCGCCGAGATTGACGCCGAGCAGCGATCCGGAGAGCGGATACTGAACCAGAATATTGGAAGCGACGACCACGAGTGTCATCAGGAGAACGTAGATCAGCGTATAGCGCAGAGTCAGCATTTTTTTATCCTGGGTGATGCCACCAGTTGGAGCTGAACTGAAATAAAACAAAAGGCTTGAGCGGCAAAAGCCATTCAAGCCCTCTGAATATCGATGATGTCGAAACCGCTATTAAGCAGCTTCAGCCGTCTTCTTGGCGATCTGGCGGCGCAGGAGACGAGCGCGCATGCTCAGTTCGTTTTCGCCGGACTTCAGAAGGAAAGCATCGAGGCCGCCACGGTGTTCAACGGAGCGCAGAGCGGCTGCGGAAACACGCAGGCGGAAACGCTGGCCGAGAGCATCGGAGATCAACGTAACCTGGCAGAGGTTCGGAAGGAACCGGCGCTTGGTCTTGTTGTTGGCGTGGCTGACGTTGTTGCCCGTCTGGACGCCCTTGCCGGTCAATTCGCATACACGGGACATGGGTACACCTATTTCGTTTCGTCTGTTTCACCACTGGCTCGCCACCGGCAAAACCGGGGTGGCAATCCAACTGGCCATGATTGGAAAGTTGCGGTTCTATAGTCAGACGAGACTTAACAGTCAAGCCGCTCGCGATCAAATGAAAGGAAATTCCGGCGTTTTCAACCGGCATCCGCTTTTTTATTGCCACAAGTCAGCGTATATCATCGCCCGATAAGGCCGCTTCCGCGCCTCTTTTAAGGTGATATCGAAATGATTGCCAGAGGAAAAAGCATTTTTATGGCCGTGACGATGGCGTTTGCGGGCGTCTCCCCCTCGCTCGCCGCCGAAGCACGCCACACAAGCGAATACAGCATCAATCTTGGCATTTTGCCGATTGCGCGGGCAAGTTTTTCGACTCGCATGGACGGACCGAATTATTCGATCTCCGGTTCCTTCAGCGCCGCTGGCCTTGCCAGCATCCTCAAGGACATTTCCGGCAAGACAACGGTTTCCGGGGCCAAGCGTGGCCACCGGCTGCAGGCGAACGAATATTCGCTGGTCTATAAGGATGGCAAGCGGGTACGCACCTATGACGTCGTCTACCGCAACGGCAATGTCACATCGACAACGGTGAAGCCTGAGCCGAAAGCCCGGCCGGACAATTGGGTGGATGTGAAGGACCGCGACCTGCGCTCGGTTCTCGATCCGATTTCCGGTCTCATCATTCCCTCAGGCGGCCGCATCTGCCCAACGCGCCTGCCGATCTATGACGGCGAATCGCGACTCGACCTCGTTTTGAGCTCCAGTGGCACCAAGCCGTTCAAGACCAACGGCTTTAACGGTGACGCCATCGTCTGCAAGGCGCGTTATGTGCCGAAGTCGGGCTACCGGCAGGGGCGCAAGGATATAGAATATCTGAAATCCATCTCGATGGAGATCTGGTTCGCCAAGTCAAACAATATGGATGTCTATGCGCCGGTTTATGCGATCATTCCGACGCGGGTGGGTCAGGTCTATATTACGGCCACGAAATACGGCGGCTGACCAAAGCTGGCGGTGGCGTAAGAAAAGCAGACGTTGCGGCATATTTCTTCTCCCCGCCGGGGAGAAGGTGGCCCGAAGGGTCGGATGAGGGGGTGCGCTCTCCGAATATCTCTGGCGGCGCGCCCTCATCCCGCTGCCGCGAACTTCTCCCCGGCGGGGAGAAGAAGCAAGCGGCAACCGCTCACTCTATAGGCCGGCGTTACGGGTTATAGCGCATCCCCAGGCGACCAGCCGGGCTCGGCCATAATGAAGCTTGAGAAGGCGAATCCCGGTGAGACCGTGCAGCCGACAAGGGTGAAATCGCCGAGGCTTTCCGCCGATTGCCAGCAATTAGCCGGCACGATCACCTGCGGACGCTCGCCTTCGAGAATGGCGGGACCGAGCGTGAAGGTCTGTACCTCCCGCCCGTCTTGCGAAAGATGCAGCGCGATCGGCGCGCCGGCATAATAGTGCCAGACCTCAACCGCGTCGGTGACCCGATGCCAGTGTGAGCGCACGCCCTTTTCCAGCAGATAATAAATCGCCGTCGAATGGCCACGCTCGCCGCCTGCCTTGTCGCGAAAAGTCTGGTGGTAAAAACCACCCTCCGGATGCGGTTCCAGCCCCAATTCGCGAATGATCGCTTCCGCAGACAGATCGGCGCTCATCAGAAATTGTCCTTGCGCGTGCGGATTTCCGCAAAGACGTCGGCATCGGCGGCCCCTTCAAGACCGAGATGTCTGCGAATGCCGGCATCCGCCACGCGCATATAGGGATTTGTCTGCTTTTCGAGCCCGATGGTGGTGGGAATGGTGAACTCATTGGCCTTCCGCGCCGTCTCGACACGCGCCGCGCGCTCGCTCAACACGGCATTATCAGGGTCGACGGTCAGTGCAAAACGGGCATTCGAAAGCGTATATTCGTGGCCGAAATAGACCCGCGTCTCATCCGGCAGGGCCATCAGCTTCTGGAAGGAGTGCCACATGTCCGTCGCCGGGCGTTCGAACAGGCGACCGCAACCCATGGCAAACAGCGTATCGGCGGCAAACAACAGGCCGTCATCCGGCAGATAATAACAGATATGACCCGCCGTGTGGCCGGGTGTGGCGATGACCTGAACGCGGCGTCCGGCAAATTCGAACTCGTCACCATCGGCCTGCGAGCGATCGAGGCCGGGGATCGCAATCGCCTCGTCATAGGGGCCGTATACCTCGCAGCGGAACTTGTCCTTCAGCGCCAGATTGGCTTCCACGTGGTCCTGATGGTGGTGGGTGGTGAAGATATGGGTCAGTTTCCAGCCGTGGCCGTCGAGCGCGCGCAGGATAGGCCCTTCTTCCGGTGCGTCGATGGTGGCCGTCGCCCCGCTTTCGGGATCATGCAGGAGCACTCCGAAATTGTCGCTGCGGCAAAGAAAGACGTCTATTTCCAAAGGTTTCATCGTATCCTCTCCGTTTGCCGGCCAAAACCGGCGCATTCGCCCGCCTGACTTTCCCAACTGACTTCCAATGTAGGGGCAGACGCCTTGAAGTCCAACCGCCTGATGCTACATTCTCGCCCATGAATACCGATATCGTCGATCTGCGCGAATTCTATCATTCTCCGCTTGGCCGCTCGGCCGAGCAGGCGATCACCATGGCGCTATCGACGCTGTGGCCGCCCTTGCCGGAGGAGCGGCTGGTGGGCCTCGGTTATGCCGTGCCGTTTCTGGAGCGATTCCGCCATGATACGGAGCGCACTTTCGCCTTCATGCCGGCGGGGCAGGGGGCGGTGAACTGGCCGGCTGGCGAGTTGTCTTCAACGGCGCTGGTGTTCGACGAGGAACTGCCGCTTCCCGATTCGTCGATAGACCGGGTTCTGATGGTGCATGCGCTGGAATTTGCCGAAAACCCGCGCGAAACGCTGAAAGAACTCTGGCGGGTGCTGGCGCCGGGCGGCCGTCTGGTGATTGTCGTGCCGAACCGACGCGGCGTCTGGGCACGCATGGAACATACGCCTTTCGGTTCTGGTCGACCCTATTCGCGCGGGCAGTTGACGGCGCTTTTGCGCGAAACCAATTTCACGCCGGGAGCCACCGCCGAGGCGCTGTTCTTCCCGCCCACCACCAGCCGGCCGGTGCTGAAGTTCCGCCGTTATCTCGAACATACCGGCCGCCGGCTGTGGCCGCTTTTTTCCGGCGTCATCGTGGTGGAAGCCCAGAAACGTCTCTACCAAGGACTGCCCGTCACCCAGCGCGCCTCGCGCCGGGTTTTCGTGCCGGTTCTGGCCCCGCAGGGGGTGCCCACCACCCGCACTGCAACAAGCCAAGTAAAGCCGCGCTGACCCTCGACAAAACGGCCATTCCGGTCTAATGCCTCCGGCATTGCTTTTGCCGGGTTCTCCGGCGTTTTTCCAAAGGTCGATCAAATGAGTGCAGAGCTTAACCAACCTGTTCCGCGTCCGGGTATTCTGGATATCGCCGCTTATGTTCCCGGCAAGGAACATGTGGACGGCGTTGCGAAGGTTTATAAGCTCTCCTCCAATGAAACGCCGCTTGGGCCGAGCCCGAAGGCGATCGAGGCTTTCGGCACCGCCGCCAGCCATCTGGAAATCTATCCGGACGGTCAGGCGATCGCGCTGCGTCAGGCGATTGCCGATGTGCATGGCCTCAACATCGCGAATATCATGTGCGGCAACGGTTCGGACGAGCTGCTCGGCCTGCTGTGCCACGTCTATCTGGGTGCAGGCGATGAGGCGATCATCACCGAGCATGGTTTCCTCGTCTACAAGATCCAGATCATGGGTGCGGGCGCGACCCCGGTGACGGTGAAGGAAAAGGATTGCGCGGTGGATGTGGATGCGATCCTCGCCGCCGTGACGCCGAAGACCAAGATGGTTTTCGTCGCCAATCCGGGCAACCCTACCGGCACCTATGTTCCGGTTGCGGAAATCCGCCGTCTTCAGTCCGGCCTGCCGAAACATGTCGTGCTGGTGCTGGATGCGGCTTACGCCGAATATGTGCGCAAAAATGATTACGAAGCCGGGCTGGAGCTGGTTTCCGGCAACCGAAACGTGGTGATGACCCGCACCTTCTCCAAGGTTTACGGTCTGGCCGCGCTGCGTGTCGGCTGGATGTATGGTCCGGCCGCCGTCATCGATGCGCTGAACCGTGTGCGCGGCCCGTTCAACATGAGCGCGCCGGCCATCGCTGCCGGTGCCGCTGCAATCCGCGATCAGGCCTTCGTTGAAAAGGCCGTGGCGCATAATGCCCTGTGGATGGAAAAGCTGGTCACTACCTTCACCGGTCTCGGTCTCACCGTCACGCCTTCGGTCACCAACTTCATTCTCATCCATTTTCCGGATCAGGACGGCAAGCGTGCGGCGGATGCGGATGAGTTCCTGAGCCGCCGCGGTTATATTCTGCGTGCGGTGCGTGGTTACGGCTTCCCGAATGCGCTGAGAATGACGGTCGGCTCGGAAGAGGCCAATCTCGGCGTCATCGCTGCTCTCACCGAGTTCATGGGGCAGGCGTGATGGGCGAGATCATGTTTGAACGCATCGCGCTGATCGGCATCGGCCTGATTGGCTCGTCGATTGCACGCGATATCAGGGAACTGGGTCTTGCCCGCCATGTGACAATTTCCACCCGCAGCGAAGACACGCTGAAACGGGCGGAGGAGCTGGCGCTTGGCACGGATTATACCGTCTCGGCGGCAGAGGCGGTGAAGGATGCCGATCTCGTCATCGTCTCGGTGCCGGTCGGTGCTTCGGAAAGTGTGGCGCAGCAGATCGCGCCGCATCTGAAGCCGGGCGCCATCGTGACCGATGTCGGCTCCACCAAGGCTTCGGTCATCGCCCAGATGGCCCCGCATATGCCCGACAATGTGCATTTCATTCCCGGACACCCGCTGGCGGGTACGGAAAAATCCGGCCCGGATGCTGGTTTCGCCGGTCTCTTCCGTGAGCGCTGGTGCATCTTCACGCCGCTGCCGGGCACGGATGCCAAGGCGCTGGAAAAGCTGAAGGATTTCTGGCGGGCGCTCGGTTCCCGCGTCGATGAAATGGATGCCGAGCATCACGACAAGGTTTTGGCGATCGTCTCGCATCTGCCGCATATCATCGCCTACAATATCGTCGGCACGGCGGATGATCTGGAGACGGTGACCGAATCGGAAGTCATCAAATATTCCGCCTCCGGTTTCCGCGATTTCACCCGTCTCGCCGCTTCCGATCCGACCATGTGGCGTGACGTCTGCCTGCACAACAAGGATGCCATCCTTGAAATGCTGGCACGGTTTTCCGAAGACCTTGCGTCGCTGCAAAGGGCGATCCGCTGGGGCGAGGGCGACAAGCTGTTTGAGCTGTTTTCCCGCACCCGCGCCATCCGCCGTTCTATCGTGCAGGCTGGTCAGGACGTCGACGCGCCGGACTTCGGCCGTCATGCGCTGGATCAGAAGAAGTAGGGCGCTGGCATGATATTGATATCGGCGGCTACGGATGACGATATCGAATGGCTGCTGCGCGAAGACAAATGGATCGGTGAGGATTGGTTGCGGCGTTGCGTCGGACACCGCGAATATCTCGTCGCGAAAGAAGATACGATTCTAGTCGGTTTTCTGCGGTTCTCGATGTTCTGGGGCAAGATTCCTTACATGGACATGATCCGCGTCATTCCCGAGTTTCGCGGGCATGGCGTCGGTGCAACGCTTACAGTTTTTTGGGAAACCCTGATGCGTGAGCAGGGTGCCTCACTGGTGATGACCTCCAGCCAGCAGGACGAGCAGGAACCGCAGACGTGGCATCGTCGCAATGGATACAAAGAAGCTGGCATCCTGAACCTTCCAAAAATTCAGGATGCCGCTGAGGTGTTTTTTACAAAAACTCTCTGTTAAATCGGCGGAATCTTGCCCAGCGGAATGAAGCCGCTGACAGTGGCGCGGCCGCGGTCCACCACGAGATCGACGGATGCCCTGTCTCCGCCGCCGGCGAGAGCGCCGAGCAGCTTGCGGGCCGTATCGATGGTGGATTGCAGCTGTGGAAAAGCCTGTTTGGCATTGTCCGACCAAGCGCCGAGCTTTTCGATCTCCAGCTTGAACTGGCCGGAGAGATAGCCCTCATTGTCAAACGAGAAGGGGCCGCTGATGCGCATGGTGCGGCCGTCGCCAATATCGGCCACCAGCCGGCGAAGCTCGCCGCTTGTGCCGTAAAGGCCTGACGTGTCGCTGCCGTCCACCATGCCCGCCTTACCCGCGAGCGTCACATCGACGATGGCGTCGAGGCGGGGAAGAACCTGCGGCCAGTCCTTGATGACGGTGGCCGAGTCGGTCAGCGTGATTGCGCCGTCAAGATCGGTCCCGTTCTGGCGCAGGTGCATCTCCGTCTTGACGGCATCGAAGTCGATCGTCTGGCCGGTGACGGAGGAAACCGCCTGCGCCTTCAGCCCGTCGATGACAAGCGAGCTGCGGTCGATGCCCTTCAGCTTGGTGACGACGCTCGACTGCATGTTCTGCCAGGAGGCTGAAACGGTCAGGCCATGGGCGGAGCGGATTTCTGCGGGCGAATCGAGTTCCCAGACGATGTGGCCGGGATTATAGACCTGTGCCGCCGAGCGAAGCTCGCCGAAAGACGCGGAAACGCCGTTCCCGCTGTCGTCCACTGTCACCTTTGAGCAGAAGAGGCCGATGCGGAAAGGATAACCCCGGAAGGCGATATCGCCGCATTCGGCGCTGAGATTCCTCGCCTGTGAGGGAGCAATGACGTTCAGCACCGTCTGCTTTAGCCTGTCGGCGGCATAAAACCACCCGGCCGTATAAAGTCCGATGACCACCGCGACGGCGATGGCAAGCCAGAGGAATTTTTTGGCGGTGCCGGATTGGCTTGACGCTGCCATATTGATCTCCGATGAACAGACTTCAGGGAATTTTGATTTGGCTTGGGATATGGACGATTTTTGGGTCTTTGGCTACGGTTCGTTGATGTGGAACCCCGGCTTTGCCTTTGAGGAAAGGCAGCAGGCGCGGCTGCATGGCTATCGCCGCTCCCTTTGCATCAGTTCCAGCGTTTATCGTGGCACGGAGGAAAAGCCCGGTCTTGTGCTGGGTCTGGAGCGCGGCGGCTCCTGCCTCGGTGTTGCATTTCGCGTGCAGGGCAAGGATCAGGATTCCGTCATGGCTTATCTGCGCGAGCGCGAACTGGTGACGAATGTCTACAAGGAACGGGTGGTTGCCATTGCATTTGCCGACGGCAGGCGCGGCAGCGCCGTAACCTATGTGGCCGACCCCGCGCATGAGCAATATATCGGCGGTCTTGCTGTGGCCGAGGCGGCCAGCATCGTCGCGACTGCCTCGGGTCGGTCCGGCCCGAACACGGATTACGTTTTCAATACCGTGCAGCATCTACAGGATATGGGCATTCGCGACTCTCTGCTGGAAAGCATTGCCGCCAATGTCGGCACGCTCGTGGTTCAGTCGGCGGAGGGCGTGCCCGTGCCTTGAAGTTCGGCGATCCGCTTGATGGCGGTTGGCGGCAACGGCAAGTGCGGATTGTTGCGCGCGGTTTCCAGCAGCAACTCGTCGCTCGCCTTTTCCGTGACGTCGATCAATCGCTTGAAAAACACATCGGGATCCAGCCCCGGCTCGATGGCCGGCAGGATACGCACCTTGAAATGGCCGGGATAACGCATTGTCGAACGGCGTGGCCAGAAGAGGCCGGGATGCATGGCGACGGGAATGACCGGCACCTGCAGATCACGGTAAAGCCGGGCGATACCGTAACGGTACTCGGGTTCGGCGCCGGGCGGGCGGCGTGTGCCTTCGGGATAGATGATGAGTTCGCGGCCCGCCGCCATTTCCTCTTTCGCCCGCTCCATCACCTTCAGCATGACCTTGCCGCGCGCGGCGCGGTTGACCGGGATCATCCGCTGTTTCATCACATACCAGCCGAATAGCGGAATCCACATCAATTCCCGTTTCAGAATGTAGACGGGGTCCGGCAGATTGGGCAGCAGTGCGTAAGTATCCCAGAAGGATTGATGTTTGGGCGCGAAGATGCAGCCGGTTTCCGGGATGTTCTCCAGCCCCTCGATCTCGAAGGTGGTGCCGACGATGGTTTTCATCAGCCAATGGTTGGACCGCGCCCAGTTCTTGGGGATTTCGAAGGCGATCTTGCGCGGCAGAATGAAATAGATCGGTGTCAGCACGATCATGCGGACAATCAGGTTGAGATAAAACAGCGTATTGAAAAGAAAAGAGCGCAGCTTGAGCATCAACAGCCTTCCCGGGGCGCAGCCGTTCCGAAGCGTTGATGCGCCTCGATGCCGGATGCCGATGCCAGACGCCTACACGAAAACAAGGCCCCGCAGCAAGCGCGTTTCTTGCCGCTCATGGAGAAGCGGCCGCGACCTTCGGCGTGGAATGGTCAGCGGCGGCCTTGCGCAGGCCGTCACCCTTGCCGAAGCCGGTCAGATCGCGTCCTGCCGCGGCCACGAACTTTAAATATTCGTAGAGCATGGTTCTGACCACATCCGGCTCGACGAACCAGTTCGTGCGGGCAAGATCAGCGCTGATGACGGGATAGGCAATGAATTGCGTCTGCGGGCTGGCGCTGCGCAATTCATGCAGGCTGCGGTGCATATGATAATTGTTGGTGACGACGACAATCGAGGAATAGTTGTGATCGCGTATCCAGCTTGCCGCTTCATTGGCGTTGCCGATCGTGTCTATGGCTTTGTAACCCATATCCACGCAGCAGGAAAACATGTCGGATGAGCCCTGCGTCATCTTGCGGATCTGCGAGCGGGTGGTGGCCGGGTTGACGCCGGAAATCAGCAAACGTTTGCCCACGCCATCACGCAGCAGGCCGACCGCCTGTTCGATGCGTTGATAGCCGCCGGTCAGAACGATGATGGCATCGCCCTTCGTGCCCTCCGGCGGGCGCATGGAAGCGACGGAGTCAGCGAACCACAGGAAGCCGCCTAAAAAAACGCCGAGAAGAACAACGCAAAGAAGGATAAAGCCGCGAATAAAACGGCGCAACGGACCACGCCGCGACAACAGGCCCCTTCTGGCCGGTCGCGTGGTCGTCTGATCCTGGTCCATCCGACTCACAAACATTCCTCCTGAATACTCGCCGATTAAGGCAAGGAACAGGCATTTTTGTCCACCGTCCGCAGGTTACATCCGGCCTGTGACGGTTTCAGTTTGCCACGGGATTCTGGGAGTAAAGTCATGATGTGAGGCCGTCACTTTTCGACGGATCGGAGCGGACGCGGTCGATATCGTCGATGGTGCGGATGACGGTCACGCGTGCCGTAATGGTCGTGAGAAGTGCTATGACGATCATCGTTGTGGCGATGCCGATATAGCCGCCGAGACCAACGGAAAAGGAACCGAAAAGCGCGCTTGCCTGATCGCTCTGCGGCGTGGCGACCGTGCTCGATTGCCAGAAACCGGCGGCAAGGAAAACCGCTGCGGCGAGCGCGCCGCCTGCGGCCGCCCCTTTAAGGCTGATCTTCAGGAAGTGTTTCTGGAATTCCCGTGCCACAAAGCTGCTTTCCGCGCCGACGAAATGCAGAACCTCAACGATATGCCGGTTGCCGGAAAGCGCCCCGCGCGTTGCAAACACCACGGTCAGCACCATGGCGGTGAAAACGAGGATCAGAACGCCGAGGCCGATCATGACCGTGGTTCTGGCCATGGAGACCAACCTGTCCACCCAGGTGCGGTGGTCATCCAGAAACGCCTGCGGAAGCTCGGCCTTCAGCATGTCCCGCATCGCCTGAAAATCGGGCGGATTGTTTTCATCGATGGTGATGACGACGAGGCGCGGTATCGGCAGTTCGGAAAGGTCAAGACCGCTGCCGAGCCATGGCTCCAGTAGGCGCGATGTCGCCGCATCGTCAAGGATCGTGCCGTCTCGCGTGCCGACGAAGGTGAGCGCCAGATTGCGCGCCTTGTTGAGCGCCGCATTCATGTCCAGCCCGTCCTCGGGCTTGATCTGGATGGTGATCTCGCGGGAAATCTGGCTCTGCCAGGTGGCGGCGGTGGCGCGCACCATGGAGACGGCGCCGAGCGTCAGGCAGGCGAGAAAGGCCATGATGGCGATCACCACCATCAGCGCATTGCCCTGAATGTTCGACGGCGGCAGGATGGGCGCCATCGGGCGGATGCGCATGGGCGGGCGCTTCGGCTGGGCCGGTTCCGGGGTCAGCTGTTTGCGGGTGATCTCATTCATAGATGTCGAGCCGCCCTTCGGTCAGGATCATCCGGCGCGCGTCGATCTGGTCCATCAGCGCGAAATCGTGGGTGGCGATGACGACAGCCGTGCCCAGCCGGTTGAGTTCGAGGAAGAGATTGAGAAGACGCTTGGCCATCGGCGGATCAACGTTGCCGGTCGGCTCGTCGGCCAGCAGGATTTCCGGCTGGTCCATCAGCGCGCGGGCAATGGCGGCGCGCTGCTTTTCCCCGCCGGACAAGATGGCCGGCAGCACATTGATGCGCTCGCCAAGCCCAACCCACTTCAGCAGCTCGATCACATCGTTGCGGTAAGCGCTTTCCTCCTTGCCGCGCACCCGCAGCGGCAGGGCGACATTCTCATAGGTCGTCAGATGATCCAGCAGCCGGAAATCCTGAAAGACGATGCCGACACGGCGGCGCAACATCGGCAACTCGCTGCGCGGAATGCGCGATACATCGCGGTTGAACATGCGGATATTACCGCGGGTGGGCTGCAGCGACATCAAAAGCATGCGCAGCAGCGAGGTCTTGCCCGCACCCGAAGGGCCGGTCAGAAACTGGAACGAACCCTTGGGAATATCGAAGGTCATGTCCCTCAGGATCTCGGGCCCCATGCCGTAACGCAACCCGACATTTTCGAAATGGATCAACGGACTTCCAGTCTCTTCGTTTCGTGGTGGTTCGCAAACCGCTGGCGCTTGGGGCCGGATGTCGCGGTGTAAACCGGTTCCGGTGGCCTGCGCGAGCCGTTTTTGCGAAGCATTAACCAATTAAATTTAAAACTTGGCAGGATTCGTTGCAATGCCCAGTTTTGCGGGCCGGAAAACCTGACCGGGGAATTCTATGGCTATGTTCCGTTCATCTCGCCGGCAAGCGGCATTCGATTTCGACCTCCTGATGCCGGAAACGCCGGTGCGCCGCACGGCGCGGGCGGCAAATCCGATCCACGACGTGGTAGACGCGGAATTTGTCACCATCAAGGAAAACCGTTCGCGTCAGCCCGGAAACGACAATCGCGGCGCGGCACGCCGGCAGAGGGCAAAATCGCCCGTCACTATCGGTACGCTTGGCCTTGCCTTCATCGGCTGGCTGGATCGCAGATTGTCGCGCCTGTCGGCGGATGCCTATTCAGCGCTGGTTGCGGGGCTCGCCATTTTCGTTTTCGTCTGCTCCGGCGGCCTCTCGGTGGTTGTGCCGGAAAAGCAGACCGCCGCCACGGCAAACCCGCTCGCCATTTCCCATGTGACCGTTACGCCGCAGGAGGCAGGCGGCATGGATATCCTGCTCATCAGTGGCATCGTGGAGAATAATGGCGGCAACCTGGAAGAGGTGCCGGCCCTTCGCGCCGATCTCTTTGCGGCCAAGGGGCAGTTGGTGGCCAGCATGGTCATTGAACCGCCGGTGCGAGAGATGCAGCCCGGTTTCAGCCACGGATTTTCGGCAAAGTTGCGCCATCCCGGTGGAAAAACGCCTGACATCAAGCTTTCCTTCGTTGAGGCGGGTGCGTCCGAACGTTGACTGTGCTAACGCGTGATCTTCGTATTTTTACTGAAAGGTAAAATCGGCAAGGCGCAGCACAGGAGAAAGAATGCCCGTCGTCCGTGGAAAAAACATCGAGCCGCTTTACACCGCCGAGCAGATCGCCGAGCGCAATCGCGATATGGCCAAGCACATTGCCGGTGGCCCGACCAAGGATTTGCTGGTCATTGCCGTGCTCAAGGGATCGTTTATTTTCGCAGCCGATCTTATCCGCGCGCTGCATGATAGTGGTCTTGCTCCCGAAGTCGAATTCATCACGCTATCGAGCTATGGCGCCGGCACGGTTTCGCAGGGGGTGAGGATCGTCAAGGATATCGACAGCGACGTGAAGGACCGCGATGTGCTCCTGATCGACGATATTCTCGAATCCGGCCGCACGCTGCGTTTCGCCAAGGAACTGCTTTACGAGCGCGGCGCGCGTAACGTCACCATTGCCGTGCTGCTCGACAAGAAGGTCAAGCGCAAGGAAGATCTGGAGGCCGATTATGTCGGTTTCGAATGTCCAGACTATTTCGTCGTGGGTTACGGCATGGATGTCGCTTATGCCTTCCGCGAACTGCCTTTCGTCGGCGTGGTGACAGGCGACGCCTGAGCATGTTTGCCGTGCCGGAACGGCACAGGGCGGAGACGCCTCATTAACCATTCACCCAGCGAAAGCCTGGGTGTTTACCTCTTGAAAAGAGGAGCCTGCGATGTTGCTCATGGCTGGAAATGATGCCCAGGAGCAATGATTAATGGCGAAAATTCTGATTACCGAAGACGAGGATGCATTGCGGGCTTTCGTCGCCCGCGCGCTGCGTCTCGACGGTCACGAGACCCATGAGGCGGCTGACGGCGAGCAGGGGCTGGAGAAGCTTCAGGAGACCAGTTTCGATCTTCTTCTTTCGGATATTCGCATGCCGGTCATGGATGGCATCGAGCTGGCGCACCGCGCCGCCGAACGCTTCCCGGCCATGCGTATCTTGCTGATGACCGGTTATGCCGAACAGCGCGAACGGGCTGATGATCTGGCGACGAAGATTGTGGACGTGGTTTCCAAACCCTTTGCGCTTCCGGATATTCGCAAGGCGGTGGCGCGGGCGCTGGCGGCCTGAGCGGCGAGATTGCAGAGATTTAAAGGGCGGCCTGTCGGGCCGCCTTTTTTGTTGCCGAGTGGCCAGCTCTCTCTGGCGTCATGCTCGGGCTTGTCCCGAGCATCTGTAACGTAGCGGTTGCATGGAAGCTTGGCAGATCCTCGGCACAAGGCCGAGGATGACGTAGAGCATTTGGCGACGTTCCGAGCAACATTTGACACGGTGCTGGCTTAGTGACAGGCGGCGGGATCGCCGTGAATGGCTTCCGATCCTCACCGTATATCCAGCAATCGCTCCAGATACCGCCGTTCGATTTCGCCGGGCGGATTGTTGCCGAGTTTTTCGCGGATGGCCTCAAGAATTTCGCGGGCGCGCTGCACGTCGATCTCGTCCGGCACCTTCACCTGATCGCCGAAATCCGGGCCGGTGGTGCTGCGCGGGCGGCCGAGCGGGTCGCGGCCGTTCTGTCCACCCTGACCGGCCATGCCTTCCTGCCCTTGCCCCGGCTGCTGACCCTGCTGGCGCATGGCCTGCATGATCTGGCCCATCATGTCCTGCGCGCCCTGGCGCAGCGCGTTCAGCGCATTGCCCTGCCCTTCGACGGCCTGCTCACCCTGGCCCTTGCCCAGCGCCTCGCCGGCGCCCTGCATTTCCTGCTGCGCCTTGCCGAAGTTTTCGCCCGGTTCCATTCCGAGATCACGAAGGCCCTGCTGCAATTCGCCGAGCTGCTTGCCGAGCGCATCCTGCTGCGCCCGCAGGTTCTTCAGCGCCTCGCGTAACTGTTCAGCGGTCATCTGGTCGCTTGGCTGTTGTCCGCCCGGCTGACCATTTTGACCCTGTTGACCCTGCTGCCCCTGTTGGCCTTGCTGATCCTGCTGTGGCTGCTCACCGTTTTCGCCCATCTGCTGGTCTTCGCTTTCGCCGCCCTGCTGCGGGTCGCCGCGCTGCATGCGGTCGCGAAGCGCCTGATCGAGCTTGAAGGTCTCATCCATCAGCTTCTGCTGTTGCTGCAGAATTTCGCCCAGCTTGTCGATCTGCTGGCGCATCTTGCTGCTCTGCTGCTGCCCCTGCTGGCCCTGACGTTGCGGGCGGCCAGCCTGCAGATTGTTCATCATGCGTTGCAGCTGCGAAAGCATTTCCTGCGCCGCGTCGCGATTGCCGGAACGGGCAAGGTTCTCGATCTGGTTCATCATGTTTTCCAGATCGCGCTGGCGCAACACGTTCTGCGCCTGTTGGTTCATGTTGGCTTGCGGCGCGTTCTGCATGCGTTGCGCAAGCTCGCTCATGAATTGCTGCATCGCCTCGCGCAGCTCTTGCATCAGCTTGGCAACTTCCTCATCCGAGGCATTGCGCTGTAACGCTTCGGACAGCGCGTTCTGTGCATCGCGCAGGCGTTTTTCCGCCTGCGAAAGATCGCCATCCTCGATGCCGAGCGCGATTTCCCAGAGATAGTCGGCTGTGTCCTTCAGCATTTCCTGATTATAGGCGAGCCGCATGCGGGTCTGCGCCGATTGCAGCAGCAGATAGTGCGTCGTGTTGGGAATGGTCTCTTCCGGCCGCAGGCCCACCGCCTCGTTATAGGCGATCGCCTTCGGCATCTGGCGCGTGTCGAGCGAGAATATCTGTCGCTGTTCGGCAATGGAAGCTGCCAGTGGTTCGGAGAAATTGCGGCCCGGCAGCACCATTTCATGCGCGGGGCTGCGGCCGGTCTGGCCGGCGCCATCGGTGGCCACCAGCGTGATGCGCACGCGTTTTCCCGCCATAGGATGTTCGGTCAGGTTGCGGCTGGTCAGGCCCTTGATCTCGCGATTATTCTGCCGCGGCAGATCGAGCTTGAATTCCGGCGCCGGATAAAGCGCGGTCGCCCCCTCTGCAACGCCGAGCGGCTCGATGATGGCATGGGCTTCTTTCAGCCCATAATCGTCCTTGGCGGTGAAGCCGATTTCCAGCGCACCGTTGACGGCGCGGCGCGGCATGTTGTCGAAGGCAATGCTGGGCGGCTGGTCTGGAATGACGTTGAACACCCATTGTTCGCCATTGGCACTGATCATGCCGCTTTCGGTGACATCCATAGCGAAAGTGCGTGGAGCAACAGGCTGATCCGTCGAGCGTGCCGGCGTCTGAACCGCGACGTCGCCGCTTGCACTATCGGCACGTGCAGCTTCCGGCGCAAGCTTTTGCAACGCGCCTGCCATTTCCGGCTCGAAGGTCACTTCCTCACCGCCATCGCCGCCGGTCATGCGGATCGTCAGCTTGGAGGATTGCGGCACGGAAACCGCGTCGCGGCCGCTCGCATCACGTCCGGTCAGGAAAATCGGTGCGCGGCCGGTATAGGCGGGCGGTGTGACCCAGGCATCGAGACGGATATCGGGATTGAGCGGACCCTCGGCCGGCCGGCTGCGGAATGCATCTGCAACCGTGCCGGCACCATTGGAATAGGAAAAACCGAAAGCAGTGACCAGAAGCAATGCCGGAACGGCGCGCAGCGCCAGGCGGTCATAACGGGCGATATCGGGTTTCGGCAGGCCGGCATTGAGCGCGGCAATGCGCTCCGCCATGCGGATCTGGTGTTCTTTCCACAAGGTGCGTGAAAAGGGGGTATCAAAGGCCGGTTCGTCTTCCTGCACGCCCACCGGCTGGTGCGCCATGCCATTACGTTCTTCCAGCAGACGGGAGGCGTCATTGTCGGTTGGCCACTTCAACCGCACGATCGGCAGGAGTGTGGTGATGAAACCGAAAACAAGGACGAAAACAATGCCGAGGCGCAGAAAATCCGGCATGTGCCGGTACAGGCCGAACCAGGCGAGCGCCAGAAACACGGCGGCGATGGATAGCGGCCACAGCGTCTTCGGGGCCATTTTTTCGGAAAACAGCACGATTTTCGCGAAGAACCGCTTGGCGGCAACCCGTCGAGCAAGATCCGACCGCTGCGCGAATGCGCCAGTCGGGCGCTTTCTGCCTGTCCTGTCCTCTCCGGCTGTGGTCATCAATCCGTTCTCCCGGTTCTGGCCACGTCGAACGCCATTCCCGGAACGGCGAGCTGTTCATATCACTGGAGCAAGGATAACATTCTTTGTGGCGAAGACGAGGGCACCTAAGCCCTCACCCCCATTTTTTAGGCAGCTTCGCTCAATTGTGATCGACCAGCCGTATGATAGACGGTCAGTCGAGCCAAGCCGGTACGGAATCGAGGGCGATCAGCTCTTCATAGGTGCCACGCGGACGGATGACGTGGAACTTGTCACCCTTCACCAGCACCTCCGGCACCAGCAGGCGCGAGTTATAGGTGCCGGCCTGCACCGCGCCATAGGCGCCAGCGGAACTGACGGCGATCAGGTCGCCCGGCTGCGGTGCGGCCATCTCCCGGTCCAGCGCCAGATAATCGCCGGTCTCGCAGACCGGGCCGACGATATCGGCCTTGATGCGCGGCGTGTCTTCGGCCGGCTGCACCACCGGGCGGATGCCGTGATAGGCCTCGTAAAGCGTGGGGCGGATGAGGTCGTTCATCGCGCCATCGACGATTACGAAGGTCTTGTCACCGCCGTCCTTTACATAGATGACTTCCGTCACCAGAATGCCGGCATTGCCGACGATCAGGCGTCCGGGTTCGGTGACGATCTTGCAGTTGAGGCTTTTCAGCTCGTTTTTGACGATATGCGCATAGGCATCCGGCAGTGGCGGCGGATTGTTATCCTCGCGATAGGGAATGCCAAGGCCACCGCCAATATCGACGTGGCTGATCACATGACCATCCTCGCGCAGCACTTCCACGAGTTCGCGCAGCAAGCGGAAGGCATCCTCGAAGGGCTGCAATTCGGTGATCTGGCTGCCGATATGCATGTCGATGCCGGTGACTTCGATGCCGGGCAAAGTGGCGGCATGGGCATAGACCGCCCGCGCCCGTTCATAGGAAATGCCGAACTTGTTTTCCTTCTTGCCGGTGGAAATCTTCGCGTGGGTGCGCGCATCCACATCCGGATTGATGCGGAAGGAGACATGCGCCCGCTTGCCCACCTTGACCGCGCGCAGGTTGAGGACTTCCAGTTCCGGCTCGGATTCGATGTTGAAACAGTAGATACCCGCTTCAAGCGCGTAATCCATTTCCGCCACCGTCTTGCCGACGCCGGAGAACATGATGCGGCTTGCCGGCACGCCAGCGCCAAGCGCGCGGCGCAATTCGCCGCCGGATACGACGTCGATGCCAGCGCCGAACTTTGCGAGCGTCTTCAGCACCGCCTGGTTGGAATTGGCCTTCATGGCGTAACAGACCATGGCGTCCACATCGGCAAACGCACCTGAGAACACCTTGTAGTGGCGCTCCAGCGTTGCAGTCGAATAGACATAGAAGGGTGTGCCGACCGCCTTGGCGATCTCGGGCACGGGCACGTTTTCGGCGTGCAGCACGCCGTCGATATAGCCAAAATGGTTCACGGCTTTTTACCCGTCAGAGAAGCTTGTCGAGGATGAACGGGCGTTCCGCCGTTGCCGGCTTCGTCTCCGTTCCGTCGGCATTGCGCTTGTTGCGCATTTCGACCGGCGTGCTCGGCGGATCGATGTCGCCCTTACGCCCGCAGGCGCTGAGAACAAGGCTGACAGCGAGTGTCATGCCGATGGGAACGATGAGTTTGCGCGCGGTTTTTGAAAGCATGAGCCTGTCCAAAGGAAATATGTGCCTCTCTGATAACGAAAAACAGGGCGCTTGTGCACCCTGTTTCTTGTGATCGCAGCGTAACGCGATTTTATCAGTTGCGTCCGCGCCACCAGGCGATCTGCTTCTTCACTTCCGAAGGGGCCGTGCCGCCGAAGCTCGTGCGGCTGGCGACCGAAGCCTCGACGGACAGAACGTCGAAAACACCCTTGGTAATACCGGGGTGGATGGCCTGAAGCTCTTCGAGCGAAAGGTCGGCCAGATCGCAGCCTTTCTTTTCGGCCAGCGCCACGGCATTGCCGGTCACATGGTGTGCATCGCGGAAAGGAAGGCCTGCCTCGCGCACCAGCCAGTCGGCAAGATCGGTGGCGGTGGAATAACCCGAGCCGGCGGCGGCGCGCATGCGGTCCTTGCGCACTTCGAGGTCGCGGATCATGCCGGTCATGGCGACAATTGCCAGTTCCAGGCTCTCGGCGGCATCGAAAACCTGTTCCTTGTCTTCCTGCATGTCCTTGGAATAGGCGAGCGGCAGGCCCTTCATGACTGTCAGAAGTGCGATCAGCGAGCCGTTGATGCGGCCGGTCTTGGCGCGCACCAGTTCGGCGGCGTCAGGGTTCTTCTTCTGCGGCATGATCGAGGAGCCGGTCGAGAAGGCGTCCGACAGGCGGATGAAGCCGAATTGCGGTGTCGACCAGATGACGATCTCCTCGGCGAGACGCGACAGATGCGTGGCGCAGATCGAGGCGATCGACAGGAATTCCAGCGCGAAATCGCGGTCGGAGACTGTGTCTATGGAATTGCGGGTAGGTTCGCGGAAACCGAGCGCCTTTGCCGTCATATGACGGTCGATGGGATAGCCGGTGCCGGCGAGTGCGGCCGCACCAATCGGGCTTTCATCCATATGCTCGATGGCGTGGCGCACGCGGGCGCGGTCACGGCCGAACATTTCCACATAGGCCATGCAATGGTGACCGAAAGTGACGGGCTGGGCCGTCTGCAGATGGGTGAAGCCCGGCATCACCGTATCGGCATTTTCTTCGGCGCGGTCGAGGAAGGCGGCGATAAGCGCGGTCAGCAGCGCTTCAGTCTTCTGCAATTCTTCCTTGACCCAGAGGCGGAAATCGAGCGCCACCTGGTCGTTGCGCGAACGGGCCGTGTGCAGGCGGCCGGCTGCCGTGCCGATGAGGGTCGCAAGACGCGCCTCGATGTTCATGTGAATATCTTCGAGCTTGCGCGAGAATTCAAAGGTGCCGGCTTCGATTTCTGACAGGATCGTGTTCAGGCCCTCGATGATCTTGTCTTTATCTTCCGGCGAAATAATGCCTTTAGATGCCAGCATGGTGGCGTGCGCCATAGAGCCGCGGATGTCCTGGGCATAAAGCTTCTTGTCGAAGCCGATGGAGGCATTTATCTCTTCCATGATGGCTGATGGCCCGGAAGCGAAACGTCCGCCCCACATCTGGTTGGAGGATTTCTGATCTGTGCCGTCAGCCATGTTCGCAGTGCCCTGGAGTATTCGATGACAGAAAAAAGGCCGTTCAGGCTTCCTTCCGCCAGATTGGTTGCAATTGCTGCCGTTGCCGGTGTCTTGTGCGGCGCGGGCGCGGTCTGGTTCAGGCATATTGGGTCTGAGAGCCCTGTTCAAGGGGCAGCGGTCGCTGACGCCGGTTTATGTGAGGGTGCCGCAAACCGCATTGCCTCGCTGAAACCGTTTCTGAAGGGGCAGGTGGCTGCCATGTCGGCCGCGGATAGACCACGTGTCGTCCCGTTGTCTTTCAAGGGGCCGGACGCGCAGGATATGACGCTTACCGATCTCAAGGGCAAGGCGGTTCTGCTCAACCTCTGGGCCACATGGTGTGTGCCATGCCGGGAGGAAATGCCGGCATTGAATGCGCTTGAGAAAGAAAAGGGCGGCAATGATTTCGAGGTGGTCACCGTCAATATCGACATCGGCGCGGACGAGAAGCCGAAAGCCTTCATGGACGAATACAAGATTGATGCGCTGAAGCTTTATCGCGACAGTTCCATGGGTGTCTTCAACACGCTAAAAAAGGAAGGCCTCGCCTTCGGCCTGCCGGCAACCATGCTGCTTGACGAAAACGGCTGCCTGCTCGCGGCGATGAATGGCCCGGCGGCGTGGGACAGTGAGGATGCCAAGGCGCTGGTATCGGCGGTGAAGGCTAGATAATTTTTCCGGTCGTGCGGGAGGGTTCGGTTCTTCCTCCCGCAGCTGATCCTTGCGCCTCAGCGTGTCGGAACCGGCGTCTCGCCGCGATAGTCGTAAAAACCACGGCCGGATTTGCGGCCGAGCCAGCCGGCCTCGACATATTTCACCAGCAGCGGGCAGGGGCGGTATTTGCTGTCGGCCAGGCCGTCATGCAGCACCTGCATGATCGACAAACAGGTGTCGAGACCGATGAAGTCGGCAAGCTGCAATGGTCCCATCGGGTGGTTGGCGCCGAGCTTCATGGCGGTGTCGATGGCTTCCACCGAACCGACGCCTTCATAAAGCGTATAGATCGCCTCGTTGATCATCGGCAGCAGGATGCGGTTGACGATGAAGGCCGGGAAATCCTCGGCAACCGTGATCGCCTTTTCCAGCGTCCGCACATAGTCCTTGGCCGCGTCGAAGGTCTTTTCGTTGGTGGCAATGCCGCGCACCAGTTCAACGAGCTTCATCACGGGCACCGGGTTCATGAAGTGAATGCCCATGAACTGTTCGGGACGGTCGGTTGCAGATGCGAGACGGGTGATCGAAAGCGATGAGGTATTCGTGGCGAGCAGCGCCTCCGGCTTCAGGGCAGGGCAGACCTGCGCATAAATCTTGCGCTTGATCTCCTCGTTCTCGGTCGCAGCCTCGATGACGATATCCATCGGTGCGAGGTCGTTAATATCGGTCGATCCGCTGATAAGGGCCAGCGCCTGCTTGCGGGCGTCGTCGGAAAGCTTGCCGTTGGTGACCTGGCGGGCGAGGTTGCCGTTGATCGTGGCAAGGCCGGCTTCGATGCCATCCTTGGAGAGATCGTAGATATGAACCTTGTAACCCGCCAAGGCGGAAACATGCGCGATGCCGCACCCCATCTGACCGGCTCCGATGACACCGATATTCTTAAAGGGGGCGGTCATATGCTGTTCTCCTGTGGCTGGTCTGCGTCATTGTCGGCGATGTTACGCATATCGCCGGAAAAGAGAAGGCGGCGCGTTCAAAAAACGCGCCGCCTTGGTTGGCTGGTTAAAATCAAAGCGCCTTTTCGAGTTCGGGCAGCGCCTCGAACAGATCGGCGACGAGGCCGTAATCGGCAATCTGGAAGATCGGCGCCTCTTCGTCCTTGTTAATGGCGACGATGACTTTCGAGTCCTTCATGCCGGCCAGATGCTGGATGGCGCCCGAAATGCCGGCGGCGATGTAAAGCTGCGGTGCAACCACCTTGCCGGTCTGGCCCACCTGCCAGTCGTTCGGTGCATAACCGGCATCGACTGCGGCGCGGCTTGCACCGACGGCGGCCCCCAGCTTGTCGGCAACGGGAAGAATGACTTCCTTGAATTTCTCCGAGGAGCCAAGCGCGCGGCCACCCGAGATGATGATCTTCGCGGATGTCAGTTCCGGACGGTCGGACGAAGCCAGAGCATCGGAAACGAAGCTGGAGAGGCCCGGGTTTTCGGCAGCGCCGATGGTTTCAACCGCTGCAGAACCGCCTTCAGCCGCCGCCGCAAAAGCGGTCGGGCGCACGGTGATGACCTTTTTGGCGTCAGTCGCCTGCACCGTCTGGATGGCGTTGCCGGCATAGATCGGCCGCTTGAAGGTATCAGGCGAAACCACTTCGATGATTTCCGAAACCTGCGCCACATCGAGAAGCGCCGCCACGCGCGGCAGCACGTTCTTGGCAGATGCGGTGGCAGGTGCGACGATGACGTCATAGGAAGGTGCAAGCGAGATGATCAGCGCCGCCAGCGGCTCGGCCAGCGCATTGGCATAGGAGGCGTCGTCGGCAAGGAGCACCTTGGAAACGCCGGATAGTTTCGTCGCTGCATCCGCAGCGCCCTTCGCGCCGGAGCCGGCGACCAGCACGTGGACGTCGCCGCCGATCTGCGTTGCCGCCGTCAGCGTCTTTGCCGTCAGGTCGGAAAGGGTTGCGTTGTCGTGTTCTGCCAGAAGAAGAATGGCCATAAGAATATCTCCCTTTTCCGAAACCTTAGAGGACGCCGTCGGCTTTGAGCTTTTCGACCAGCTCGGCCACCGAGCCGACCTTGATGCCGGCCTTGCGGCCTGCCGGCTCCTCGGTCTTCAGCACCTTGAGGCGCGGCGAAACGTCGACGCCGAAATCGGCCGGCGCCTTTTTGTCGAGCGGCTTCTTCTTGGCCTTCATGATGTTCGGCAGCGAAGCATAACGCGGCTCGTTCAGACGCAGATCGGTGGTGACAACGGCGGGAAGCTTCAGCTCCACCGTCTGCAGGCCGCCATCGACTTCACGCGTTACCGCGACCTTGCCGTCGGACGGCTCGACCTTCGAGGCGAAGGTGCCCTGGCCCCAGCCGAGAAGGGCTGCCAGCATCTGGCCGGTCTGGTTCGAATCGTCGTCGATCGCCTGCTTGCCGACGATAACGAGACCGGGCTGTTCAGCCTCTGCCACGCCCTTCAGAAGCTTGGCGACGGCAAGCGGCTCGACCGTTTCGTCGGTCTCGATCAGGATGGCGCGGTCTGCACCCATGGCAAGCGCGGTGCGCAGCGTTTCTTCCGCCTTGGCCGGGCCGATCGACACGACCACAACCTCTTCGGCCTTGCCGGCTTCCTTCAGACGAAGCGCCTCTTCCACCGAGATCTCGTCGAACGGGTTCATCGACATCTTCACATTGGCAAGCTCGACACCCGAACCATCCGATTTCACGCGGATTTTCACGTTGTAATCGACGACTCGTTTAACGGGGACAAGGATTTTCATCGGCGGCTTTCCTCAAACTCCTGTCCGCTTGGTGAATAGACCGCGCGGACCTCCAAAAACAGGTTGGCGACATGGATAAGCATTTTTCTCGCAAATACAACGGAGCAATGTTCATTATCACATGCACGCAAGGCATATCTTACGTTGACGTTAACGTAAATACTTTATCTCTTCCTCACGGGCTTATCCGCCCCCGTCATAGCCCCGTTCGATTTGCGACAACCCTGCCGTTTGCGACGGATTCTTGAACTGCGCCGCCCTCGGCGGAACAATGGTGCGGTCGAATAGCGGAACGCCCCGCCTGCGCATGAAAAGCACCATGACGGCACCTGCCAATATGCCGCCCACATGCGCGCCCCAGGAGACGTTTTGTTCCAGCCCGAGCGCCAGCATCAGGAACTGCTGGCCAATCCACAGCGCCAGCGGAATGAAGGCGGGCAGGGGAAGCGGAATACGCATGAAGACCAGCACCCAGACCCGCACCCTTGGATGCAGCAGGAAATAAGCGGCGACGACGCCGGAAACCGCGCCCGACGCGCCGATCAGCGGCCCTTCCGAGGTGGGGGCGACGAAGCCGTGCAGCAGCGCACCGGCGATGGCGCAGGCGAGATAAAAGATCAGGAATCGGAAATGGCCGAGCGCGTCCTCGACATTGTCACCGAATACCCAGAGGAACAGCATGTTGCCGGCCAGATGCCAGAAATCGAGGTGCAGGAACGCATAGGTGACAACGGTCAGGTCATCTGGCACGACCTGAAGGGCCGGCTCCAGATAGGCATAATCGAACACGACTGCTGGAATGAAGCCGAGGCCGAGGGCTGCGGCATTGGCCTGTGTGTCGCTGGCAAGCACGCCGGTAAACAGCCAGACCAGCACATTGACGACGATCAGGCCAATCGTGACATATTGCAGCCGGATGTGTTTCAGGGAATTCGCGTCGTGCAGCGGTATGAACATCGAATGCCCTTTGGTTACGCGATTGTCTTAGGTTTTTAGCGATTCTTGCCGGGAACCCATAATATATCGGCCTTGCCCGTGTCGTTGGCGAAACGCGCGGCGACGAACAGGAAGTCGGACAGGCGGTTGGCATATTTGATGGCCGCCGGGCTGACGATCTCGTTCTCGGTGACTGAAAGCGCCACCATCAGCCTTTCCGCCCGGCGGCAGATCGTGCGCGCCAGATGTAGATTGGCCGCAGCCGCGTTACCGCCCGGTAGCACGAAGGATGTCAGCGGTTCGAGCGTCGCGTTGAGTTCGTCGATTTCATTTTCGAGCCGGGTAACCTGGCTTTCGACGATGCGCAGCGGCTCGTAGGACAGCGGCTCGCCGCTGTCAGGCGTGGCGAGATCGGCGCCGAGATCGAAGAGGTCGTTCTGGATGCGGAACAGCATGGCATCAAGCTTTTCCAGCCCGTTCGTGTGCTGTCGCGCGATGCCTATGGCCGAATTGGTCTCGTCCACCGTGCCATAGGCCTCGACGCGCAGATCGTGCTTCAGGCGGCGCGGGCCGGAAACCAGCGCCGTCGTGCCCTTGTCACCAGTGCGGGTGTAGATCTTGTTCAGTTTCACCATGTCAGCGGCCGCCGCCGGTGAGCCAGAGCGTCAGCATGATCAGCACGATGGCGATGGCCTGCAACAGCAGACGAAGCTGCATCAGCTTGTTGGACCGGTTGGCGTCCTGTCCCTTCAGCATGTTGAAAAGGCCACGTATAAGCACGATGACGACAAGGCCCATGACGATAAGGGCCAGAACACTGGTGAAGCCGGACATTTAGGGGTTACTCCTCCTCAATCGAATCTGCGCAGCAGACGATAGAACAGTCCGGCAGGCAAGAGCCGTTTCAGCAACAGCCCCTGTTTGGCTGGAACGGTGACGGGATAATGCGGTTTCGGCTTGGCGGCGGTCAGGGCGTGTTTCAGCACGGCAAAAACGGCCTCGGGGCCAAGCTTGTGGCGGTTCACGGGGCCTGAACCATCCATGCGCGCCAGCTGGCGTTTATATTCCACCGCATGGGCCGAATTTTCCAGATCGATCTTGTCCCTGACATGGGCAAGCGCCGTCGCGGTGAATTTCGAGGTGATCGGACCAGGCTCAATCAAGCTCACATGGATGCCGCTGCCCTGAAGCTCCATGCGCAGCGTCACGCCCAGCCCCTCGATCGCGAATTTCGAAGCGGTATAAGCGCCGCGATACCGATAGGGGACGAGGCCGAGAATGGAGGAGCAATGCACGATGCGGCCGGCGCCTCGGCTGCGCATGAAGGGAATGACCCGCCGTGTCAGATCGTGCCAGCCGAAGACATTGGTTTCGAACTGCGCTCGCAGCGCCTCCACCGGCAGATCTTCCACCGCACCCGGCTGGCCATAGGCGCCGTTATTGAACAGCGCGTCGATGCGGCCGCCGGTCCGGGCTGAAACGGTGTCTACCAGAGCAGCGATGGTTTCCGGCTTTGTGTAGTCCATGATCAGGGTTTCGATGCCCTGGTTTTCGAGGGCGGCCATATCGACGATGCGCCGCACCGTGGCGAAGACCCGCCAGCCGTCCCGGTGAAGCGCGCCGGCGCAATAAGCGCCGATGCCCGAGGAACATCCGGTGATGATGATGACGGGTTTTTCAGACATCTGCCGCTCCGGAAAGCCGAATGGTGTTCTGGCCTGATAGTCCGGCCCGTGAAAATTGAATTGCGCAAAATTCGTGCCCCGGCGGGAACCGAAAGACGGGTTGGCGCGCTGTACAAAGCGAAGCTGATTTCCCATATTCGCGACGAAGTTACAAATGAAATGCCGATGAATGGAGGTGACATGGTTGCCGCAGTGCGCCTGGCAGGCAAGGTTGCCTTTGATGCCTATTCCCATTTCGCCGAGGATGACGGCTGGGCGATGGCAAGCCATATGGCGCTGTCCATTCTTCTGGCGCTGTTTCCATTCCTGATCTTCGGCACGGCTCTGGCCGGTTTTCTGGGTGCCGACCAGTTTTCCGAAACGGCGGTGCATCTGATTTTCGACACCTGGCCGGAAGCGATTGCCGGGCCGCTTGCGGCGCAGGTGCAGCAGGTGCTCACCATTCCGCGCGGCGGGCTGCTGACGATTTCGGTGCTGGCCGCCGCCTATTTTGCGTCCAACGGCGTCGAGGCGTTGAGAATTTCGCTCAACCGCGCCTATCGCGTCACCGAGACGCGCTGGTGGTACATTACCCGCCTGCTCAGCCTGCTTTACGTGCTCATCGCGGTGGTGGTCTTTACCGGCATCAGCATCGTGCTCGTGGCCGTGCCGGTCGCCACCTCCTTTGCCGAAGAGCGGTTTCCGTGGCTGACGGATGTACTGAACACCATTTCCAACCTCGGCCTTTACGGCACCATCGTCGTGCTGACCGCGGGGCTGGTTGCGGCGCATCTGTGGCTTCCGGCCGGCAAGCGGCGCATCTGGGACGTCTGGCCCGGCATTCTGCTGACGATGATCTTCTGGGTCATCGGCGCGGCGATCTTTGCCTATTACCTCTCCACTTTCGCCAATTATGCCGCGACCTATGCCGGTCTCGCCTCTGTCATGGTGGTTCTGGTGTTTCTTTATATGGTCGGCGTCATCTTCATGCTCGGTGCGGAGATGAATGCGGCCCTGATGAAATACAAGGTGCGGCAGATCATCCGCCGCAATATTGGCGGCAACGGCGCTCGCCGTGAGCGGGCGCTAGAGGAGGCCGACAAGCCGGCGGATATCTGAGGGTGTCTCCCCTTCTGCACGAAGAGCGGCAAGCCCGGTGCTGCCTTCGCTTTTCGAAAGCTTGCGCCCGTCCGCGCCCAAGATTAGCCGGTGATGGTGATAGGCGGGTTGCGGCAGGTCCAGCAAATGCTGCAAAAGCCGGTGAATGGCGGTTGCGTGGAACAGGTCCATGCCGCGCACCACATGGGTGATGCCCTGCAGCGCATCATCAACCACAACGGACAGATGATAGCTCGAAGGCGCGTCGGAACGAGACAGCACCACATCACCCCACAGTGCGGGTCGGGCCTCGATCTCCCCCCTCTCGCAATCGCCGCTCTCCTGCCAGAACAGGGGGCTGCCGGCGGCGCGGATCGCCTTTTCCATATCGAGCCGCCAGGCATGCTGCCGACCGGAGGCGAGGAGTTTTGTCCGTTCCGCCTCGGGCATTTCGCGGTCCACCGATGGGTAGAGCGGCGCGCCATCCGGATCGCGCGGCCAGAGCCCGCCATCGGCCTCGAAGGCTTTGACGATCGCTTTGGTTTCTCCACGGCTCAGAAAGGCAGGATAGGCAAGGCCCGCGTCGATCAGCCTGTCCAGCGCCACCCGATACGCATCGAAATGGTCCGATTGACGTCGGACAGGATTTTCCCAGGCGAGCCCCAGCCAGCCGAGATCATCATAGATCGCCTGCTCCAGCTCCGGCGTGCAGCGCGTCTGGTCGATATCCTCGATACGCAGGAGGAAGCGGCCGCCATTGTCCTGCGCCATATCATGGTTCAGGAAGGCGGAAAGCGCATGGCCGAGATGCAGCGGGCCGTTGGGACTTGGCGCAAATCGGTAAACCGGTTTTTGACGGAGAGGCGAAGGCATGGTTTCTTCTGCCATGTTTTAAAGCACCCCGCCAGCCGGCTGCGGGCGGGGCGGATACGGAATGCGAAGATGAAAATCATTACCAGAATGGATGATATCAACGAAGGGCTGGAGCATCTGGCCCGCCTCGATCCTGCGCTCAGCCTCGTCATCGAAAAAGCCGGCCCGCTGGAACTGCGCATCCATGAACCCGGTTTTGCCGGCCTTGCCCATATCATCGTCTCGCAGATGGTGTCGCGCGCCAGCGCCAATGCCATCTGGGCGCGAATTCTTGCCGGCACCGACGGTGTGGTCACGGCGGAAAATTATCTGGCCGCACCGGAGGAGCTACGCGCCACATTCGGCCTTTCCCGTGCCAAGGCAATGACGCTGGAAGGGCTGGCGCTTGCCGTCACGGAAGGGCAGATCGATCTGGACGGCGTGGTGCGCAAGGAGGCGGGAACTGCCCTCTCCGAACTGGTCGCGCTTCGTGGCATCGGCCCGTGGACGGCGGAAGTCTATCTGATGTTCTGCGGCGGGCATCCGGATATCTTTCCGGTGGGGGATGTGGCGCTGAGATCGGCGGTGGCGCATGCGCTTGATCTGGAAGTGAGGCCGGAAGCGAAATGGCTGGCGGAACGGGCGACACTCTGGTCGCCGTGGCGCTCCGTCGCCGCCCGGCTTTTCTGGGGTTATTATGCCAACATCATGCGCCGCGCCATGGTGCCGCTGCCCTGAGCGGCTCTGAAGGCTAAAAATCTGCGATGCTATAGGGCAATGCTCCACGCGAAAGATGATCGAATTGCAGTTTGCGTTTCAGCGGCGGTACGGCGCGCTGCACACAATCCACCCTTTCACAGACCCGGCAGGAAATGCCGATTGGTTTGAAGGAGGCTGAATTGCCGAGATCGAGCGTATCGGCATAAACGAAATTCTGCGCATGGGAAATTTCGCAGCCAAGCGCGATAGCGTAACGCGGCCTCTCGGTATTAAAACCGGCGCCGGCCTTTTCGATCTGGGTGGCGATGGAAAGATAGCGCACGCCATCAGGTGTTTCTGCCAGCTGCCGCACGATCCTGTCGGAGCTTTCGAAAGCCTGATGGATGTTCCACAGCGGACAGGCCGCGCCGAAACGGGCAAATTGCAGCCGTGTGGCGCTGTGGCGTTTGGTGATGTTGCCGGCGCGGTCGATCTTGGCAAAAAAGATCGGCACGCCTTTCATGCCCGGCCGCTGCAAGGTGCTCAGCCGGTGGGCCACCTGCTCAAGGCTCGCGCCGAAACGAACGGCCAGAAGCTCGAGATCGTGGCGCAGCTCCTGCGCCGCCCGGTGAAATTGCCCATAGGGCAGGATGAGGGCTGCGGCGAAATAATTGTGCAGCCCGATACGACAGATTTCTGCGGCTTCCGCATTGCGGAAACCGGCGCCGGCCAGCACCCTGTCCACCGTTGGGCCGGCGTGAAGCTGGGCGATCTGTAGTGCAAGCTGAAAGCAGCGGGTCGGCGCGGCCATATAGGAGCTGAGGGCGAGGGTTTTGCTGGCAGGATCGAAATGCCGGATCAGGCCGCCCGCCGCCTCGGTTCTCGTGATCTGGATGCCGTAACAGTTGCGCAGATGCGCTGCCAGAATGCCATAGGTCTCGCCGCCTTCTATCTCCAGTTCCTGCGCCAGTTCCTCGGCCAGAAGGTCGATCTCGGCGACGTAATTGTCGACAAAGTGGAAGAAGTCACGCACCTCCTCATAGGGGGTTCTTTCCACCTGCGCGGTGCCGCGGCCGAGCCGGTCGTCGAGCTGCACCAGCTGTTCGCTGTTCTGTCGGTAAGCCTGATGGGCGCGCAGCAGGGCATGGGCAAAACCCGGCGCGTTCTGGGCAATCAGCTTCAATTCCTGTAGCCCCGGCTCGTAATTCAGGAATAGCGGGTCTTTCAGCGCCTCGCGCACGGCGGAAACCAGCCGGTCGTTTTCGCCGGTCGCCAGTTCCGCCATGTCCAGCTGGAATTTTTCCACCAGCGTCACCAGAACGCTGGCGGAAACCGGGCGTTGATTGTTCTCGATCTGGTTCAGGTAACTTGCGGAGATACCCAGCCGTTCGGCAAATTGCGCCTGCGTGGCGCGGGCGTTTTCGCGAAGGCCGCGAACCTTGCGGCCGATGAAGAGTTTTTCCGTCGCCATGTTGCAACTTTGCAAAATTTAATATTGCAAATATTTATGGCACGCATACGCACACGATCAAGGCTTCTGGACGACTATTTTCTGGGCTATGGATCGTAATGACAACGCATGGAGGAAACATGCCCGGCATTCTGGAGCAGTTGGAAACGCGGCGCGCCGAGGCGCGGCTCGGCGGTGGCGTCAAGCGCATCGAGGCGCAGCATGGCAAGGGCAAGCTGACGGCGCGCGAACGCATCGACGTGCTCTTGGATGAAGGTTCCTTCGAAGAATACGATATGTATGTCACCCACCGGGCGGTGGATTTCGGCATGGCGGAGCAGAAGGTGGCGGGCGACGGCGTCGTTACCGGCTGGGGCACCATCAATGGCCGGCAGGTCTACGTGTTCTCCCAGGATTTCACCGTGCTTGGCGGTTCGCTCTCGGAAACCCACGCCCAGAAAATCTGCAAGATCATGGATATGGCGGTGCGCAACGGCGCGCCGGTAATTGGGCTCAACGACAGCGGCGGGGCGCGCATTCAGGAGGGTGTCGCCTCGCTTGGCGGTTATGCCGATGTGTTCAAGCGCAATGTCGTCGCCTCCGGCGTCGTGCCGCAAATCTCCGTTATCATGGGGCCCTGTGCGGGCGGTGCCGTCTATTCGCCTGCCATGACCGATTTCATCTTCATGGTGCGCGACACCTCTTACATGTTCGTGACCGGGCCGGATGTGGTGAAGACCGTCACCAACGAGATCGTTACGGCCGAAGAGCTCGGCGGGGCTTCCACCCACACCAAAAAATCCTCCGTCGCCGACGGCGCTTATGAAAACGACATCGAAACGCTGGAGCATGTGCGGCTGCTGTTCGATTTCCTGCCGCTCAACAACCGCGAAAAACCGCCGGTCCGGCCTTTCCATGATGATCCCGCACGGCTGGAAGCGCGTCTGGATACGCTGATCCCCGACAGTTCCAACAAGCCCTATGACATGAAGGAACTGATCCACGCGCTTGCCGACGAGGGTGATTTCTTCGAGTTGCAGGAAGCCTTTGCCCGCAACATCATCACCGGCTTCATCCGTCTCGAAGGCCAGACGGTGGGGGTTGTCGCTAACCAGCCGATGGTGCTGGCCGGCTGCCTCGATATAGACAGTTCGCGCAAGGCGGCGCGTTTCGTGCGCTTCTGTGATGCCTTCAACATTCCTTTGTTGACGCTGGTGGATGTGCCGGGCTTCCTGCCCGGAACGGCGCAGGAATATGGCGGCGTCATCAAACACGGTGCGAAACTTCTCTTCGCCTATTCGGAAGCGACGGTGCCGATGGTAACGCTGATTACCCGCAAGGCCTATGGCGGCGCTTATGACGTGATGGCCTCGAAACACATCGGCGCAGATGTGAACTATGCCTGGCCGACGGCGGAAATCGCCGTGATGGGCGCGAAGGGTGCTGCGGAAATTCTCTATCGTTCCGAGCTTTCCGATCCGGAAAAGATCGCCGCGCGTACGAAGGAATATGAGGAGCGTTTCGCCAATCCCTTTGTGGCGGCTGAACGCGGTTTCATCGATGAGGTGATCATGCCGCATTCGTCACGCCGCCGCATCGCCCGTGCGTTTGCCTCGCTGCGCAACAAGAACGTCGAAACCCGCTGGAAGAAACACGATACCATTCCGCTCTGATCCGCCGCGGGGCTGGAAAAATGCTTCGGCCACCTTACTATAATGATGTTCAGGCGCCCGGACCTTCGGATGCCCTCCCGAAACGCACAAGGACAGAGTTTTATGGCCGAAAATTCCTCTGCAGATAATTTCCCCGCCGGATATGAAGTGCCCAAGGTCTGGACCTGGGACAAGGGCAATGGTGGCCAGTTCGCCAATATCAATCGCCCGATTGCCGGTCCCACCCATGAAAAGGAACTGCCGGTCGGCAAGCACCCGCTGCAGCTTTATTCGCTGGCGACGCCGAATGGCCAGAAGGTTTCCATCATGCTGGAAGAATTGCTGGCCGCCGGCCACAAGGGCGCAGACTATGATGCCTGGCTGATCAAGATCGGCGAAGGTGACCAGTTCGGCTCCGGTTTTGTCGGCGTCAATCCGAATTCCAAGATCCCGGCGCTGATGGATCATTCGACGCCTGAGCCGACGCGCGTTTTCGAAAGCGGTTCGATCCTCGTTTATCTCGCGGAGAAATTCGGCGCCTTCCTGCCGAAAGAGGGCAATGCCCGCACGCAGGCGCTGAACTGGCTGTTCTGGCAGATGGGCTCCGCGCCCTTCCTCGGCGGCGGTTTCGGGCATTTTTATGCCTATGCGCCGGTGAAGATCAAATACGCGATCGACCGTTACGCCATGGAAGTCAAACGCCAGCTGGACGTGCTGGACCGGCACCTCGCCGAAAACCGTTATCTGGCGGGCGACGAATACACGATTGCCGACATGGCCGTCTGGCCGTGGTATGGCAAGATCGCGCTCGGGCAGGCCTATGGCGATGCCGGTGCTTTCCTTGAAGCCGATGGCTATAAGAACGTCATGCGCTGGACGCTTGAAATCGGTGAACGCCCGGCGGTAAAACGCGGCGTGATCGTCAACAAGACCTCGGGCGATCCGTCCGAACAATTGCACGAACGCCACGATGCCTCCGACTTCGATACGAAGACGCAGGATAAGATCGGCAAGGCATAACGAGAGACTGGAGCGCTTCTGGTTTGTTGGACCGTGGAAGCGCTCTCATTATTTGAATTTGCGCATTGTCAGGACATAAAGCGAACCCGCTTTTACTGAAAATGCTTCTGGAAGGAAAAGACATGGCGAACCTGCCCGAAATGACCAAACACAAGGGGTTTCCCTCCGGCATGCCAAGCACGGGCGTCCAGTTCACCATCCGTCGCGCCAATCCAAAAGGGGTGACGCCCATCAAGATGATACCCCGCAGGGCGCGCGACGACTCCAAGGAACACCGCATCGACGCCGCCTTCCTGCACTCGCTCTGGCACCATTTCGGTCCGGAACCGTTCGAGCGGGGTAATCTCGACGCTGCCCGCCTCAACCTGCTGTTCGGCCGCGAAGTTCTTCCGGCGGAAAAGAATTTCGATCCGCTGTCCTATCAGGCGATGCTTGTCATCGACGAGCGTGTCGCCCGGCAGAATTTCCCGGAATCGTTTGAGAATTTCTTCGAGATTTGAGGGTGCTGTCATCCGCCAACGGGGAATGAAATTCGATGTCGACAGCGACCAGCAAGTTCCTGAGTTATGTTCTGCGCCATGCGCCTGAAAGTATTGGCCTCGCCCTGGATCATCAGGGTTGGGCGGATGTCGCAGATCTCTTGGCAAAAGCGAATGCGAGTGGCACGCCGCTCGATGAGGCAGGCTTGCTTGCGGTCGTCGCAGAAAGCGACAAGAAGCGCTTTACGCTATCGGAAGACGGTCGCCGCATCCGGGCGGCGCAGGGGCATTCCGTGAAGGTCGATCTTGGCCAGCCGCCGGTCGAGCCGCCGACGCAATTGTTTCACGGTACGGCGACGCGTTTTCTCGATTCCATCCTGCAGCAAGGCCTGCGCCCTGGGGAAAGACAACAGGTTCATCTTTCCGCTGACCGGACGACCGCGCTGACCGTCGGACAACGGCATGGAAAGCCTGTGGTCCTGGTTGTCGATGCCGCTCAGATGTTTGCGGATGGTTGCCGTTTCTACCTGGTCGATAATGGCGTTTGGCTGACGGATGCCGTGCCTTTTTCCTATCTGACCGTGTCTGCGGATTCCTCAGCGGAAAGCGACAGGTGACGGGGTGAAATTTGATAATGGAGGAGGGAGGCGAAATGGGTGTCGGTATATTTCAGATCGATATGGATTGGCTGCAACGCTGGCTGCGGCAGGGGTTTCGCCTTGGCTCCGGTAAGGCATCCGGTAACCGCAACCTGAAACCCAGACTGACGCCGGAGGCCGCACGGCTCGATCATCGGCAGATGCTGCGTTTCATGGCGCTCAATGCGGCAGTTGGCGTGCTGATCGGCGTCTGCGTCGGTGCAGCGCTGATCTTTCTCGACATTGGCGGTTTGGGCGCGCGCATCGGCCGTGCGGCAAATCCTGCCGTGCCCGTATTGCTGGTCGTCGTGCCCATAGCGTCCCTGTTCGGCGCGGCGGCCGCTGCCTCGGCGATCTTGCTGATGCCCTATGAAAAGAAATTCCGCGAAGATGATGACGATGCGAGGGGAGAATAACCGCATGATCAAGAAAATCCTCATCGCCAATCGCGGCGAGATCGCCTGCCGGGTGATCAAGACGGCGAAGAAAATGGGCATTGCCACCGTCGCGGTCTATTCTGATGCGGATGCCAATGCGCTGCATGTGAGACAAGCGGATGAAGCCGTTCATATCGGCCCTTCCCCTTCGTCGCAGTCTTATATTGTCATCGACAAAATCCTTGAGGCTATCGCAAAGACCGGGGCGGATGCGGTACATCCGGGTTACGGGTTCCTGTCGGAAAATGCCGCCTTTGCCGAGGCGCTAGAGAAGGCGGGCGTCATTTTCATCGGCCCGCCCGTCGGCGCCATCAAGGCGATGGGCGACAAGATTACCTCGAAGAAACTCGCGGCGGAAGCGGGTGTTTCCACTGTTCCCGGCCATATGGGGCTGATCGGTGATGCCGAAGAGGCGGTGAAGATTGCATCGCAGATCGGTTATCCCGTGATGATCAAGGCCTCTGCCGGCGGTGGCGGCAAGGGCATGCGTATCGCCTTTAACGACGCCGAGGCGCGGGAGGGTTTCCAGTCCTCGAAAAACGAGGCGAAGTCCTCCTTTGGCGATGACCGCATCTTCATCGAGAAATTTGTCACCCAGCCGCGCCATATCGAGATACAGGTGCTGGGCGATCGGCACGGTAACATTCTTTATCTCGGTGAGCGCGAATGCTCGATCCAGCGCCGCAACCAGAAAGTCATAGAGGAAGCGCCATCGCCGTTTCTGGATGAGGCGACCCGGCAAGCGATGGGGCAAGAGGCCGTGGCGCTGGCAAGGGCCGTCGGCTACCATTCGGCCGGAACGGTGGAATTCATCGTCGATGGCAACCGTAATTTCTATTTTCTGGAAATGAACACCCGCCTGCAGGTGGAGCATCCGGT